>Ga0123335_1000977_pt1 | contig 47814 bp, 32 predicted proteins | sample BiotimSIPDNA_2_FD_89707 | JGI IMG/M metagenome (GOLD analysis project Ga0123335, IMG submission 89707) | Anaerobic biogas reactor microbial communites from Washington, USA - Biogas_R2 time_0 SIP DNA | ecosystem: Engineered > Bioreactor > Anaerobic > Unclassified | place: Washington, USA...
AAGCCCTACTACGGCGGTTCGGGCGGGCTTACCCTCTCGGGGGGCGACCCGGCGATAAATAAAAAGTTCTCCGCGGCTCTCCTCGACCGCTGCGCCGCCGAGGGGATAGGCAGAGCCCTTGAAACCTCGCTGTACGCGGCTCCCGAAGTGCTGATGCCCCTCCTTCGCCGCTGCGACATAGTAATGTGCGATCTCAAACACAGTGACCCGGAGCTGCACAAAAAGTATACCGGCGCCGGCAACGCGCTGATTCTCGAAAATCTGCGGCTGCTGGACAGCCTCGGCATACCGATAATTCTCCGCACCCCGGTGATAGCCGGTCTGAATGACGACGATGAGAATATCACCGCCGCCGCCGTTATCGCCGCATCGCTGAAAAATCTCAAGTATTACGAGCTGCTGCCCTATCATCCGCTGGGCGTATCAAAGGCCGCCGCCCTCGGCAGGGAACAGACAATTTTTGAGGCGCCTTCCCCCGAGCGGTTCAGGGAGCTTGCCGAAATTGTCAAAAGCCGTTCGGTTCCCCTGCGGATCGCCGGACGAGGCACCGATATATGATAAGAATCTGATAAAACATGAAATACTGACAACATTCTGTTTGGTGAAATATGAACTACAAAGAACGACTTGCCGAACTGCGAAAAACTAAAATCCGTCACACGCTGGAAAAGCGGGGGCAGCAGGGCTATATGAACGCCGACGACTACGGCACCGTTCCCCTTCCCGAGGGTTATAAGTTTACGCCTGTCCCCAATTCCCCCAACGGCGGTTTTTACGGCTACACCGGCATGGCGGAAAACTACTGCCGCATGCTGGACGGACATCCTATATATGTTGACCCGCTGGAGATGCTCTGCGGGCGCTGGCGCGACATGATGGTTAACTACCGCCGCGCCACCCGCTGGGACGAGGCGCGCTTCCCGTTCGATGAGCTGAAGCCCGCCCATGAACTTTATAACATCACCCACGGCATAGACAACGACTCCCACTTTGCCTGCGATTACCGTATCGGCTTCGAGCTTGGCTTCGGCGGGCTGCTTGACAAGGTGCGCCGGTACGCTGAGATAAATACAGACAAAAAGGAATTTTACAACGCCGAAGAAGCGGTACTGCTCGCAATAATGCGCTTTATCGGGCGGCATATCGACGAGATCGAGCGTCTGCTTGAAAGCGAGGAGCGCCCCGAGATACGCGCCTCGCTTGAAGCTATGCTTGAGTGCAACCGCAATGTGATTGCCAAGCCGCCAAAGACCTTCCTTGAAGCCTGTCAGTGGACGGCGTGGTTCAACTGCGTGTCGCGCATCTACACCCGCGACGGCGCCGGCTTCCAGCTTGACGGCCTGCTCTATCCCTATTACAAGGCGGATATCGAATCGGGCAGGCTTGACCGGGATACCGCCCGCTTCATCATGTCGAATCTGCTGCTCATCGACCCCCATTATTATCAGCTGTCGGGCGTCGACGAGAACGACAAAGATCTGACAAACGAGCTTTCATATCTTATCCTCGACGCGGCGCACGATCTGAACATCGCCGCCAATCTCACCGTTCGGGTGCACGAAAACTGCGATCCCGAGTTTCTGCGCAAGGCTGTCACCTGCCTTTTCCGCGACCGGAACGGCTGGCCCCGCTTCTGCGGCGACGACAGTCTGGCAAACGGCTATATGAAGAACGGCTTCGACAAAGCCACCGCCCGTCAGCGCATCGCCGTCGGCTGCAACTGGATGGCTATACCAGGTCGCGAGTTCCCCATGAACGACACGGTGAAGATAAACGTGGCGAAGGTCTTCGAGGTCGCCATGTCAGAGATGAAGGGAATGGGCGCACGCTCCACAGAGCTGCTGTTCCAGCTGTTCAGAGTCCATCTTGAGAAGGCGATAGCCGCCACAGCGCAGGGCATTCACCTCCACATAAAGCATCAGGCGGACGTCACCCCCGAGCTTGTCATGAACCTGATGATGAACAACTGCATCGAGAAGGGCGAGGATATCTCCCGCTGCGCCGAAATATACACCATAGGCATTGACGGCGCGGGGCTGGCTGTCGCCGCCGACTCCTTCGCCGCTCTTGAACAGCGTGTTGAGCGCGAGGGGATTTTAGACTGGGATACAGTGTATTCCGCGCTGGAGAGCGATTACGCCGGCACCGAGGGCGAACGCACCCGGGCTATTCTCTCATCAGCCGAGCGCTACTGCGGAGGGAACACCGCGGGCGACCGCTGGGCGGTGCGCATAACCGAATACTTCACCGAAGCCATATCGACCCACCCGCTGACCTGGGACGGCTCCATGCGTCTGATTCCCGGCTGGTTCTCCTGGTCGCGCACAATCGAATACGGCAAGGTTGTGGGCGCCACCCCTAACGGACGGCACAGCGGCGCGCCAATATCCCACGGCGCCAACCCCAACCCCGGCTTCCGTCCCGACGGCGCCGCCACCGACATGTCCACCGGCATAGCGGCGGTTCAGCCGGGGAGAGGCAACACCGCGCCCCTGCAGCTTGAGTTCGACCCGAAAATCAGCGAAGAGGAGGGGGGGATTGATCGGGTGCTTGACCTGATAACCACCCATTTCAGACTCGGCGGCACCCTTATCAATATCAACGTGCTTGACGGCGAAAAGCTAAAAGCCGCACACGCCAACCCCGACCTCTACCCCGACCTTGTTGTGCGGGTCACGGGATTTACCGCCTACTTCGCCACCCTCTCGCCCGAATTCAGACAGCTGGTAGTCGACCGCTTCGTCAAGGGGTTCTGATATTCGCGCATAGAAAAGGAGCTGTATCAAAACTTTTTGATACAGCTCCCTGTTTGTTTCCGGCTTTATTCGAGAATGTTGGTAGTCAGCTGATCGACGCCCCAGCCGATGAGCTCATAGGCGCGGTCGGGATCGTCCACCGTCCAGGTGTTGATTACAATGCCCTTTGAATGGAGGACTTTGATATTCTCCGCAGTTAGAGCTGAGTGGTGGATGTCAAGGTTCATTTTATGCTCGACAAGCAGGTCGGGAAGTTCATCGGTATACTTTGAGGTGAGGAACTGGCAGTCCTGCTCGGGACGCACCTGCTTAACGAGTATCAGGTTGTTGAGATTGAAGGAGATGAAGGTGGTGTGCTCCAGATATCCGTCGAAAATCTCAACAAGGGCGCGGATCTCCTCAAGCGTGAAGGCGCTCTTGAGTTCGGGCACGCAATGCTTGCCGTAATGCTGACATATCTTGCGGTACTCGGAGGGCAGGCATAGTATCAGATCGCCCCGATCGCTCCTGCCGTCGATATCCTTCAGTGTCAGGGCGCGCAGGTCGGCAAGGGCGGATTCCTCCATCACAAGGTCTGTTTCACAGATACGCCCGGAACGTCCGTCGTGGTTGCAGATGAAATGCCCGTCGCCGGTGCGGTAGATGTCGGTCTCGACGCCGTAGTAGCTGCGGTTTCCGGCTGCGATGAAAGCGGCGGCGGTGTTCTCGGTCTCCAGACTGCTCACACCCCGGTGAGCCACCATTTTGGTTCCGCCCCGATGTGTCAGTTTTATGGTATCACTCGGCATAATGTCTCTCTCCTTTGCGGGTTATATGAATTAACCGTATTATATCACCCGGTCTCGGGTTTGACAAGTATGTTTGCCTATATTTGCGCAATAACCTGATAAATGTACTTGATTTTACACAGGCGCGAGGTTATAATACGATATGAGCTTCAACAAAAACGAACTACAATACGGAAAGGAAACAACCATGCCGTACACAGTGAAAAAGATAGACGTGCACGTACACACCCGGGATTTCGGCGGCATTGAGATGCCCCGCCGGGACGGCTCCACCTATGCCGGACCGCAGCGTATCCGAGAGATGTACGACGACTGGGGAATCGAATTCGGCATACTGCTGGGCGGGATAAGCACCTTTGCCTCCGCCTGCACCATATCCAACGAAGCCCTCTGCCTCATCGCGCGGAAGTACCCCGAAACCTTTAAGTGGTTCATGGATTTAGACCCCCACATGGGAAGAAACGACGCCACCACCGACTTCACCGCTTTCATCGAGCATTATCGGGCGCTGGGCGCCCTGGGCGTGGGCGAGATATGCGCAAGCCTGCCCTTTGAAGACCCGCTTGTTAAGAACCTGCTTCGTCACTGCAGCGACTGCGGCGTGCCGCTGACCTTCCATCTGGCACCGGCTGCCATCGGACATTACGGTCTTGTGGACTCCCACGGTCTGCCAGGGCTTGAAGGAGCGCTGAAAGCATATCCGAATATCAAGTTCCTCGGTCACTCCATGATGTTCTGGTCGCATATATCGGGGGACGTCACACCCGAAAACATGAATATATACCCCTCCGGGAAGGTCACTCCCGGCGGACGGCTGGGCGAGCTGCTTGACGAATATCCCAACCTCTACTGCGACATGTCGGCGGGCTCCGGCGGAAACGCCTTCTTACGCGACCACGAACACGCCTGGCGCTTCATCGAGAAGTACCCCGACCGGCTGCTTTTCGGCACCGACATCTGCGCCCCGCACAACTTCTTCCCCCTCTCGGGCTGGCTTGACGAGTCGCTGATGAAGGGCTGCATATCACAGGAGAATTACAACCTCATCTGCCGCGGCAACGCCGAGCGGATAATACTTAACGCCAGATAAGGATAACGACCTCATGGATCTATCGAACTTCGCCGTCCCTCTGTTGATTTTCGCTGTTCTGATGAACGGCCTATACTCAATAATACTGAAACCCGCGAACAGCCGCTGTAAGTCCACCGCCGAGCTGCAGCTTTTTAACGCCTGCTTTACGGTGGTGGCGATGCTGCTTGCCGGCGTCTATGCCCTTCTTCGCGGCGGGCTCTATATGCCCCCGTCGGGCGTGCTGGTGGCTGCGCTGTTCGGCGCGGGCTTCTCGGTCTGCGTCTTTACCAATCTGATGGCGCTCAGCTCCGGCCCCCTGTCGCTGACCATGCTGCTGATAAACTTCAGCGTCGTCATGCCCCTGCTTTACTCCTTCTGCGTGCTGGGCGAGAAGATAACGGTATTCCGTATCATCGGCCTGGCGCTCTTTGCGCTCTGCATGATCTTCTTCACCAACCCCAAGGTCAACGACGGCGAAAAGGTGTCGGGCAGGTGGATTTTCTACAGCGTGATCGCAATGCTCACCAACGGCATGCTGGCGGTGCTCTCAAAGATGTACGCAATTCAGACCGACAACGCCTACGGTCAGAGCTACATGGCTTACGGCTACTTCTTCGCGACGATTGCCTCCTTTGTTATCTGCGCCGTTCTCCAGATGCGCACGAAAAAAGAGGAGCGCATCGATCTGAAAGCCTTCTTCACGCCTTCGATGATCCTGCTTTTCTGCGGTCTGGGCATAACCAACTTCGGCTTCAACAGCGTCGTGGTGCTGCTTGCCACCGAGATGGACGGCGCCATAGTCTATCCCGCCATTCAGGGCGGCGGTCCGGCTATAACCGCCCTGCTGTCGCGGCTGATATTCAAAGAGAAAATCAACGCCCTCAAGGCAGCCGCCATAGCGCTGGGCATTGCCGCCATTGTGTTGCTGAATATCTGACGGCAGCCCGAAAGAGCCCGAAATACCGGTCTTATTTACAATTATTGACAGTTCCGATTACCGAAAGGACACGCCATGAAATTCAAGACAAAAATGCTTCCCTTCGCCCGGGGGTATGCCGAAAGCGAGGGGCGCTCACTCGATTACCGGATAGCGTCGGGCATGCTCTGTTCCGCCCGCGACGCCCGGCTTTCGATTGATGTTAACCGCTTCTTCCCCGCCTACACCCCCGAAAGCGTGTGCGGTTACGCCTTCGGAAGCGGCATATATTATAACGGCGGCGCCATAGATGAGCTTATCGCCGCCCATCCCGAGGACGCGGAGGAGCTTAAGACCCTGCGCTCGATAATTTCAAAAGTCAGCACCGGCAGTCTTATCGACGCCGCCCGCACCGACGAGGAACGTCTCGCCTCGGGCATGCACGCCTGCTGGGGGGGAGGCTGGGGCGGTCATGCCAACCCCGACTACGACATGATTCTCCACCTGGGCACCGACGGGCTGCGCGGGAAGATCGAGAAATACCGCGCCGTCAACCCGGGGCGCGACGAGTTCTACGACGCCTGCCGCCTGTCGCTTGACGCGCTGGATATTCTCGGCGACCGTTTTTCCCAGCTGGCTGCCGAAACCGCCGAAACGCTCGAAGGCGAGCGGCGGGAGTGGTTCTTCTCGATATCCGAAGCCCTTAAAAAAGTTCCGCGCCGTCCGGCATACGATTTTCTGTCGGCATGCGTGTTCTTCTGGCTCTCATTCTGCTGCAACGGCATCGACTCGCCCGGCCGCTTCGACCAGTTCATGATTGACTACTGGCGCGCCACCCCCGAAGAGGAGGCGTATGACATTCTCTCGAAGCTCTGGGTGGAGTTCCACTGCACCCGCACCTGGAATCTCTGCCTCTCGGGCAGCGACGAGAACTGGAACGACGACACCAACGAGCTGACCTACGCCGTGCTGAAACTCGCCGCTGAGAAGCTGTGGGAGACGCCGAATATCACCCTTCGCGTGCACCGCAACACCCCCGAAATGCTCTGGAAAGCGGCAGCCGACACCCTCGCCACCGGTATCGGCATGCCCTCCATATACAACGACGAGATTGTCTGTCCGGCGCTGGAGGGGCTGGGCATTCCGCCCTGCGACTCTCACCTCTACTGCATGAACGGCTGCAACCAGATAGATATTATGGGCAAATCCCATATGGGTCTGGAGGACGGCGAAGTCTGCTTCCTCAAATGCCTGGAGTACGCTCTGCTTGACGGCTGGTGCAGCGTTTCGGAGCTTCAGCGGAGCCTGCGCACCGGCGACGCGGCAAATTTCACCTCTTTTGAACAGGTGATGGACGCCTATAACCGTCAGATACGGTATATCACGGACATCGCCCTCTCCATGTCCTGGAAATCTCAGCAGGTCTATGCCGAGCACGCGCCAAACCCCTTCCGCTCCTGTGTTATTCAGGGCTGTATTGAGCGGGGAATCGACTACAAGAACGGCGGACCCCTCTACGGCCACGGTCAGATTCTCATCGAAGGGCTTGCCGACACCGCCGACTCGCTTGCCGCCGTGAAGAAGGTGGTATTCGAAGACAAAGCCTTCACCATGGGTGAGCTTGTGGCGGCGCTGCGGGCGAATTTCGTGGGCTATGAGGAGCTGCACCGCGCACTTGTAGCCTGTCCGAAGTTCGGCAACGGCGACGAGTATGTGGATTCCATAGCCGCCGAGATATTCAAGAGCTTCAGCGAATATCTTCTGACCCGGCACACCTTCCGGGGCGGCATATACGGCTCGGGACTCAGCACCTTCAACCGCGCCGCCGCCTACGGCTCCTGTGTGGGCGCCATGCCAAACGGACGGCGCAGAGGCGATTCGCTCATGGCGGACAGCATCTCCGCAGTGCCCGGGAACGACGTGAACGGTCCCACCGCGGTGGCGCGCTCCTGCATCAGCTACGACCAGACGCTGGCAAAGAGCGGCTTTATCATGCAGATAAAGCTTGACAAGAAGCTGATATCCGACGACACCGGCAAAGCCGCGCTGATTGAGCTGTGCAAAACATATCTGTTCAACGGCGGTCAGAATATTACGATAAACGTGCTCGATCAGGAAGAACTGCTTGACGCCATGAAGAACCCCGAGGCGCACCGCGATCTTATCGTGCGTGTCGGCGGATACTCGGCGCACTTCATCAGCCTTTCCAAGGGGCTGCAGGAGAATATCCTCGCCCGAACAGGATATGCGCTGTAATGCCGTAATGCGGTAACGCCGGGAGTTGCGTTGTATCGGACAGAATAAATCAGCCGTATAATCATAAAAACAGAGCCGGTCTGCCGCTTTCGAAGACATCCGGCTATGTTTTGTTTGTTTATTCGGTTACGGCGAAACCATCCGCCGTTGTTCCATGACCGCGCACCGCACGGATAACGCATTCGGTCGGAGTTGTTTCCGGTGTTATTCGAGACCCGCGAAAAGCTCAAGGGTCGAGGCTATGACAGCCGATATACTCGTATCCATTGAAGCGATTTTTGATTCGAGAGCAAGATCGTGTTTGTCGAACATGCCCGCGAAAACCCCGTCGCGGATGTAGTTGCACCAGATTGTGTCGCCCAGGTCATAGATGCGGTAGTTGAAAATCAAATCCAGCATCTCAAGCGAATCGGCATCCCGCGCGAACTTGTCTTTCAGAAGCGTCTCATAATAGACCGGCACCACATACTCACGGGAATATGCCGACATGACCTCCATGACCGCGCCTATAAGGTCGAGACTTTCTTCAGGTATGGATATCGGCACGATGTTGAAGCATCCGCCTTCGCTTCGCGAGCAGTACTGCTCCTGCGCTTCATCCCACTTAGGGAAGGGGATGATTCCGAAGTCCTGCTCCATATCGCGGTAAAAGCGCATGATGAAATGGGTGCGCACCACATTGAATAACGCGCGGTTCTCCTTGAATACCGTACAGTCGGCGTAATCGGGGAGAACCTTCGTGTTGAACCAGACGTTTCCGTTGTGCATGCGATCCGAGAAATCCATGTAGAACGATGAGAATTTCTCATTTCCCACGAGCGCGAACTGCGGCTCGTCTTCGGAGTTTTTCGTAATGGTGCGCAGACCCGAACCGATCCAGAAGCAGGGCAGCATCTGTTTGTTGTGAGAGGTTATGCCGTACTGGTCGTCGATGGTAAACACTCCGTCTCCGTTGAGGTCGGTTGTCGCAAGCTGGGCATCCGCATAGAATCTTTCAAGCGTCCAGCTGCCGTCTCTGACCGTCTTGTAGTAGTCGTTAAGACCGTAGTTCTCGGCAAGACCGAGGCTGAACATCAGGACATTGACCGACGAGTAGCAGGTCAGATTGTAGTCGCCGTATGAGTAGAAAAGGCGGTTGTATACCGATATGTCCTCGTTTACCGTCTGCGACCACCACTCGCGCTCAAGGTCTATGTAGGGTATGTCGCTGTAAGCCCGGGCAAGACCCTCGGTTGCCAGCGTCCAGGCGTCCCGGTCGACCGTGACGATTAACTCATAATTGTTGTCTCCCGCAAGGATCATGGAGCGCGCGTCGTTGACGCTCACGCTTTTCTGCAGGTTTTCCGACATCTTGAAGTTGTATTTGCTCTGCAGGAACTCGTTGCGGTTGTAGATGGCGTCGTTTAACACCTCTCCGTCCAGCTCTTCCGAATATATCTGATAATAATACGAACCGGTCGCAAGGTTGTATATTGCGAAACGTCCGCCATCGAAATTAAGGTCGTCGGGGATGGCTGTTGTCCATGCCGGCGTTGTCTCTGTCGCGGTTTCCGCTTCAGCGGTGGTGACCGATGCGGTATCATTGCTTCCCGTACCGCCGCATCCGGCAAACACGGCGAGCAGCATCGCGGCTGTGATAAGAAATAAAATACTTCTGACTGATGATTTCATGTAATATTCATTCCTCCTTTTATTTTTGTGTGTTCGTCCTGTGACAGTTTAATTGTATACTTGTTTTATCGTTCTGTCAAGGTGTCTCTTTTTCTACAGAAGAGTGATATTTACAATAAAATAACGACAGTTAATACCGAGAATATTAAAACTGTCATGCTTATGCGGTTCGGATAACATAAACAGCATGATAGGCACAGATATGACAATGCGTTTATTCATTCACCCCTTCAGATCCGCGATTTCGCCCATGTCGGGCAGCCATACGGAGGAGGCGTCGACAAAGCCGCTCTTATCCTCCATCTGCGCCGCGATAGTAGAGGGAATCCTTCCGTCAAGCTGGCCGCGGACGCTTTCAGCCCGCAGCAGACAGAATTTTTCAAGGGTGTCGACGGCAAGCAGGAAATCCTCATATGAGCAAAACGCGGTGGGATCTTTTTCCACATAGGGGGCGATAAGTTCCCGTGTTTCGGCTATAAGATTCTCAAAGTACCCGTTTTCGAAATAGCTTTTTATGAGATGGTCGAAATATTCATGATACAGGGCAAAATACTCATTGTTTTTCATCAGATTGTGATAGAGCGGGCGCTTCCGCATGATCTTTCCTTCGGCGGGCGTGTTGATGGGATAATTGACATACAGTGTCGAGTCGTTTATCGGATTCGGCATGCCGAGGGAATAGGTCGCAAACGCCAGATTGTAGTCCCAGGGGATGATGCTTAAAATCCCGTCCTTTTCATAAAGATAGTAATTGTGCCCGGTTTTCCCTAAATAGCTGTCCATGTTGACCACGAACACCTGCACCGTGAAGTAGCGGATGATCTCATCCACATCAACGGCGGTTTCCAGGTTTTCACCGGTTGACAGGATTTTCAGAGCGTTGATCAGACGGCGCTTGTCCGCGTTTGTGATGCCGAATTTCGCGTTGCGGAAAATGTTGTCATAGCTTGAAAAATCATCGTCGGTGTACCTGAGGTGGACGTCGGCGTTTTCCGCTTTCAGCGACTTATAGTCCGGCTTATACAGCCTGCCGTAGCCGGCGCCGAAATTCCGTCTTGCAAAGGCTTCTTCCGGCTCCTCGATGGCGAGAAACAGCCCCCAGTCCTCACCATTGACACGCACCCAAGCATAGCTGCACAGCGGCGTCGGAACCCCCATGTGCTCCATCATGTCAAAAACGATACGGGTTTTCATATAGCTGTTGTCCTGAAACGAGGTGTCAAGTGAGAATTTGTCAAGACCGTAATAACTGCCATGGACATAGCGGTCAAATTCCACCTTAATGCTGTAGCGGCTCAGCCCGTATTTTTCTATAAGCCGGCGGGAACTGTTGCCCTTGGCGCGCAGACCGACGTTGGTAAATTCCGCTCCGTCTATCACCAATGTGCAGGGGGTATACTCCTCTTTTGGCGCCGACGCGATAAAGGCATCCCAGTCGTCAATAATAATATCAATGGTGTGGACTTTGGTTTTATCAAAAAGGCGCGTTTCATACCCCTGCGAAGCGGGCACAAGTCCCAACGCTTTGCCGTTCATCAGCAGAATAGTGACTGCCAGCGCAATCGATATAATCACGATGCATATACGGTCGATATGTTTATGTTTCAGCATAAGTTTATAAAATCTGAGCCGCCGCTACAGGTTACACGGCTGCACGGCTGATGCCGATTTCCCCGCCGGTTTGTTTCTTTTATATCAAATTGAATCATATAAAGCGCCAAATGCAAGCTGACTCACACAGCAAAATCCGTGTGAGTCAGCGAAAATATAAGCGGCTTTTATTCTTTAATCGTCGTAGTCGGTATCGTCGTCGTAGTCGGTATCGTCGTCGTAATCGGTGTCGTCGTCGTAATCGGTGTCGTCGTCGTAGTCGGTGTCGTCAAAGTCGGTCACACCGTCATTGTTGGGACCGTAGTCGGTGTCGTCGTAGTCGGTATCGTCATTATCGTCAAGGTCGGTCACGCCGTCACTGTCGGGACCGTAATCGGTGTCGTCATTGTCCTTGCCGTCAAAGTCGGTCACACCGTCGTTGTCGGGACCGTAGTCGGTGTCGTCGTAGTCGGTGTCATTCCTGACTTCAACGGGTACTTTCCATTGCTTGTCATCCACACATTCGCGAACATTGGTAAGAATCTCATCCAGGAATGTGGTATGCGGCATTCTGGAACCGGCTTCGATCTCAATGACTATCTGGCGGGAATTGCCTTCCGCTTCCTCAACAAAGTAGCCGGCTTCGCCGATAGCGGTCACAAGGTCGGTCACGACATCACGGATATGCTTTCCGATCAGACCTTCACAGCTGTTGATGATAGCCAGCGCGTCATTGTTGCGGGCGGTCACACCCGTGACTATGCTGTTTTCATCGTACTCAATTGCGATCTCGGGGTTTACGCTCAGTACAAGAACACCGTAGGAATCGCTGTCGCCGCCTCCGATGCCTTTAATGGCGGACATAATCCTGCCGCAGCCGGTGAAGCTCAGTACCAGCGCAAGAGCAAGAAAAACTGCAAGAATTGATTTCTTCATTCTGATATCCTCCTTAACGCTAATTAAAATTCGCAATTTCGCCGCAATCCATATATTAAACTGCCGTTTCGAAAATGCAAAAAAAGAAAAAGCAATAAAACAATCCCGGGACAGAATCCCGGCAAGCGCATATTTCGCGGAAAAATGTCTTATTACTGTTGATATTATAACACAAAACTGTGAAAATGTCAATATAGCGTTGAATATTTATACAACATGCTGTCTCCCCGAACCCGGCGGGCTGCTATATCGGGCAGTCTGCCTAAATATTATAATTTTGCTTATATTTCCAGCAATTGCGGAACAACAGCCGCTCCCGTTGATCGCATCACGGGAGCGGCTGTTGTTATACCAATTTATATTGTTGGAATTACTTATTTTATATAAATCCTCCGTGCGTCAAAGCTGTTTACGCTCTTGTGATGGCTCCGATGATATTATCGCCCCTGCGGCGCCAGTTCCACAGATATACCGCGAAGATAACAAGCACGATCGGGATAACCGATAAATCGATGCCGATAATCGACAGGTATCCGAAGAGCGCTGCAAGGGTAACTCTCTTGAATATAAATCCGAAAAGAACCGCGGCGATACAGATAATCGGGATGCTCAGCGCCAGGGGCAGGCAGCCGTATACCGCCGCCTCCCACATGAACATCGACAGCTCCTCTTTCTTGTCCATGCCTATCGATCGCAGTATCGCCAGCTCGCGCCTGCGTGCCTCAAGGCTCGTGTTGATGCTGTTCACCGCGTTCAGCAGTCCCAGGATGCCGAAGAAGGCGATCAATACATTTAAGAACCGCTCAATAGGGCGCAGACTGTCTCTTATATCCCGCTCCCTGTCAAGCCGCGTCGTGATTTCATATTCCTGCCCGGATTCAGCCGAATCGAGAATGCCGGATATGCGCCCGACGGACGCTTCGATGTCCTCATATCTGACGTGCAGCATGACCGATGCCGTGCTCATGGATTCGTCGCCGTAAAGCGCCTCGTCGACTTTAAGATATTCCTCCCGGTTCATCATAATAACCGGATTATACGGGAAATATACGCTGTCGGTTTCCGGATAGCTCACGGTGACCGCCGCGATCGGAACCGATATCTCGGCATTATTTTCCATGTCATAGGGCGACCTTGCGCAGAGGGTCAGCGATTTGCCGTCGGCAAAGGGTAAGCCGCCGGCAGACCGTCCCGCTTCGGTTTCATTTGTTCCGCCGATATTATTGACAAGAATAACACTGCCGTCGGTTCCGGCGGCATCCGCCTGTTCAAGAATCTTCCCGTATGTGATGTCGTCCAGACCGTACAGAATCGTATGCAGAACGGTCTGACCGTTGTATATCCACGCGTTTGCGGCGGCACTCATGTCGACGTTCATATCGGTCGTCATCGTGCATACATTCATATAGTATGCGAAATACAGGTCTCCGATCTGCGATATTTCCGACAGCAGGGGATCATCCGGCAGTCCGTTTGCGAAATGTATGCTGATATTATAGCGGTCGTCCTCAAGCTGCGCGAATGAATTGGCTTTTACGAACGCCATGACAGTCTGAAAGGATATGCTGATTGCGAAAAACAGCGCCAGGGCGATCATCGACATGCGGTATGAACTTCTGCTGCCCCTGTAAAACCGCAGGGCAAGCGACCTTGCCGGATTCGCGGGATTTATCGCCTGATTTTTTCCCGCGCCTTTCCTGCCGCTCCCGCCGATGCCGGCATAACCGTCCATGCTCCCCGTGATAGCCGCGACTATCGGAATCCGCGCGAGGCGGCGTATCTGCCCCGAGGATGCTATAAAAACGGTCAGCGGAACGAGCGCGATGCATATAAGCGTCACCCACCAGGAAAAGGCGAATTTAATCATCAGGCTCTGAACGATATACCCGACCAGAGGTCCCAGCAGCATGGCGGGAATGCAGCAGACCGCCGCTTCAAGATAAAGCAGGTACCGAATTTGTTCGGGTGCTGCGCCCACGCTTTTGAGCATTCCGAGTTCAGACAGCCGCGAACGCCCGAACGCCGCATACGCGCCTCCTATGATGACAGCGAACAGTATAATCACCATTACGATGAAAGCCGCCGCCGTCAGTATCAGCTGTCCCAGGGCTGTGAGGCGGTTTGAATAGGGGTCTTTTACTCCGTACAATCCCAAGAGCTGGCGGTTATAAGTAATGTTATATACACCGTAACCGCTTCGTTCCAGACCTATGGACCCGGCGATGGCTTCCGAAACCGGATATACCTTTTTCATGTCGCGGAGGGTTATATATGCGTGGTTTTCGGATGTGCGGAGTTCGGCGATTTCATCGTTCGCTTTCAGAATGTCTATCTGTTCCTCGGTGAGCTGCTCGTTGATTACAAAATGCTGGCTCCCGGAATAGCTCTTCGCGAAGTCCACCGCGGCGCTGTGCTGGGCGACGTAAATACAGGCGAAAATCGAAATGACGACAGACGAAAGCAGAATGCTGAACAGGAGCGGAAGGGTTTTCCGCCTGTCCGCCCTTATGCGCGAGAGAAAATAATCCGTCATGATTTTCATTATCTCTCTCCTTCTCCTCTGCCCGCGTCAGCCGAAATGTCGGATATTATCCTCCCGTCCATCATCTCAATAACGCGGTCGGCAAGTCCGGTTAGCCGTCGGGCTGCGGCCGTTATATCATAAGGTCAAGGTAGGAATCTATATCAGCGATGCACTTTCTGGCTGTGCGCGGACCTACCTTCTCGACACCCGGTCTGCCGCACGCGGACTCGCAGTAATCGGTTCTCTGGAACACGAGCCTAAGTTCCGCCGGGAAGAGTATCTTGAACGGCTTTATTTTTCCTATGAGCCGCACCGAGTCTATGGCTGCCTGCCGTATCAAAGCCCGGGCTGCTTTTGCGTCAAGCGATACGGCTCTGTTGCGCCCGACGGCACGCTTCACCGGCGCAGTGGCTATGTCGCCCAAAAACCTTCTGCCTTCTTCGCAGGCGGCTATGTCTCCCGAGACCATAATAACAGGTACGTCGTATCTGCCGAGAAATACGGCGCTCTGGGCGATTTCGCCGCAGCTTCTGCCGTTTATCGTGTAATCAAACCAGGATTTCGAGCTCTGCGTATGATCGAGAAAGGCGTTTTCGGTGCCCGCCATGGCATGGGTGCCTATCATCGCCGCGGCGGTGAGCGTCCCGCTTTTGGTAAGCCTGTTGTAGTCGTTTATCCCGTCCACAAGTATGGCTCTTTCGTCCAGAGTGCCGGGGAGGAAGTTCTTCCCCGTGCCGTGGCCGTCCTCCACATACACCTTCTCGGCGCCGGTCGCAAAATATCCGTCCACCGCGGCGTTGATATCGTCGGTCAGCTTGCGGCAGGACGCGATATAATGCTCTTCCGATTCGATAAACACGTTGTCGATTGAGTCGACGCCGGTTATTCCCTCCATGTCGGTCATGATGAAGATATTCATGCTGCTTCTCCTTTTTTGTAATCGTTTGGTTAACATATCGGGTTTTATATATGTCTGCAATATGATTATATAAAATCCGGCTTGCCAAGTCAATGGTATATTTGCTTAATTCCCGTTTATATGTATGTATATATTGCAAAAATCATATAAACAGGAAGCCCTCTCCGAATCCGGAGAGGGCTTCGCGATATTTTCGGATAAAGTCTGCGGTCGGCAACAGCCGCCGCTCGCGGGTCGCCGGGTAAATCCGCGGAGGAAAAGGAAACGCGGGACTGAGAATCTCAAAGCAGGCGAATCTCTCTCTGAAGAACGGGCTTCATTATGCCGTTCTCCTTTAATTTATTCATTATGACTTCTCTCAGTTCAAGCTGCATAATAATGTAATCTTCCGGAACAACGGGAGCGCTGACTAAAATATCTATACAGCTGTCGCTCGTGCCGGAAACGCCTATGATATAGTCGTGTCCTTTAAGGACACGATCGTTGTTATCGAGACAGGTTTTTATGATCTGTCTCGCTTTTTCGATATCGTCCTTTAACGGTATCCCGATTTTGACATCGGTATACACATACTCGGTTTTTGAAAGGTTTTCGACCTTGTTCTGCATAATCTTCTCGTTAGGCAAAACCACTGTTATGTTTTTCCGGTTTTTGAAAATCGTATTGAAAAGCCTTATCTCCTCGACCACCAGTAAATCTTCCGTTCCTTCGATGAAAACACGATCCCCCGCTTTTATAAGCCTGGTTAAAACAATCATGATTCCCGAAGCGAGAGCCGTCAAAGAACCCCGCAAAGCCAGAGCTATCGACAAGCCCAGCGAAGCGACCAGAGTTATCAGCGAGTTTGTCTGAAAACCCATGGTGTTCGCGGCTATAACAATGACAAAGAAATATCCTAAAAACTTGAAGATTATCTCTATATAGTAGATCGCGCTTTTTGTGGCTCCTCCCTTTTTTAGAATATGGTTAATCAGTTTCAGGGCATAACGGATTAACAGATATCCTACGACGAAAATCAATATGCCCTTAAGAAGGCTGGCTCCGACATTAATCAGGTTGGACTGAGACCAAAAACTATCGGAGGTAATCTCCAGCAATTTGTCCGTGGAGTCTTTGATATCTTCGCTTAATTCGGTTAAATGTTCCAGATTGCCTTCCATATCCGGTTCTGCTCCTTGTATCATCATGTCGGGTTTTCGGTCTTTTCGCGGGTTATGATTGAGCGCTATACATCGTGGGTATTTTATCACACTCTGCGGCTGCATTCAAGATTTTCTGAATTAAAACTGTAAATTTTCAGGGAACGGAGCGAGTGCGCAAAGTCCTGATGAGATTGCTGTTTTTTGTTTGAAACCGCTTGAATGCCGCGGGGGAGTGTGTTAGAATATGTTCAATAACACAAAGAGAGGGAAGAGAAAGATGGACGCGGCAAAGTTTAAAGAGATTTTTTCGAAAGACAACTACCGGCTGCCTATACGCTGGGACGGCAAGGATTTCTACGCGACGTTATACAAACATCTGAAGAACTACCGTGAAGACATTAAGAGTCATTGTTCAGAGGGTTCTGAATTGTTTGATGATGTGAAAACCGTTTGCCGCGGCATATGCGCAGCCGTGGACTGCAGCTTCAGAGGGTATCCGGAGAAAGCATACGATAGTTTTAAAGGTGTAATGGAGATTCTCGGCAAAGATCCGTTGCTGATTGACGAGAAAGACGTCAAAAAAGAATCATTATACCGTGTCGTCGATGTCGAAAACGCTGCCGTCCCTGACCGTAAAAGGCTGTTTCATGTTCCGTTCAGCATGCGCTCGAAAATGTCAACCCAGAGGTATAGTATACCCGGATTTCCCAGTCTTTACCTTGGCACATCGTTGGAGTTGTGCTGCATGGAAGTGGGCAAAGACCCGCAGCGCGATTATGTTTGCGTGTCGCGGTATGAACTGCAGACCGATGAGCGTGTTAAATACAATGTTTTTGGACAAAATCAGCGTCCGATATTTGATAACGATGAGTTCAAAATCTACGATATTTCGATCAAACCGGATAACGCAATAAATAAATCGGGCAATAAAAATAAGGATGTTGATATATATATTAAGTGGTATCCGCTTATATCAGCCTGTTCATATATACGTGCTATGCGTGATGATCACTATTCGGCAGAATATATAATACCACAGCTGTTTATCCAATGGGTGCGCTCAGAAAATGAGGATGCGGTCGTAGGTATCAAGTATTTCTCCTGCGCATCTGAACATGCATCAATACTTGGACATAATTATGTATTCCCTACCACGGGTACTCCATATCAAGCTCGGAAGACTATAACCAATTATTGCGCCAGGCTGTCACACAGGTTTATGCTTACAGTTCCGGAATTCATAATGGATTATTGTTCTATCGAAAACTGTGAAGAACAGATAAAAGCTGATAATAATCTTGAATACATAGAGGGCTATAATGAAGGAGAAGGCGAAGAAATAGAAGGTGAATATGAGATACCTGAAGGAGTATCCGCGATTGGTGTATTTGCCTTTTCCGGCTGCAGCGCGCTTACAGGTATCACCATCCCGGACAGTGTTACGAGCATTGGCGATTTCGCCTTTTCCGACTGCAGCGCGCTGCCAACTATCACCATCCCGGACAGTGTTACGAGCATTGGTAATTTCGCCTTTGACGGCTGCAGCGCGCTGACAACTATCATCATCCCGAAAAGTGTAACGAACATTGGCAATGCCGCCTTTGACTGCTGCAGTGCGCTGACAACTATCATCATCCCGAAAAGTGTAACGAGCATTAGCAATACCGCCTTTTCCCGCTGCAACTCGCTGTCAAGTATCATAGTCGATATCAAAAATGAACATTATACGAGTGTGGATAATATTATTTATAATAAGGATAAGACCATTTTGATTTGTTACCCCGCAGGGAAAAATCAAAATGGCTTCACCATCCCGGACAATGTAACGAGCATTGGTGACTACGCCTTTGACGGCTGCAGCGCGCTGATAACTATCACCATCCCGGACAGTGTTACGAGCATTGGTGACTACGCCTTTTCCGACTGCAGCGCGCTGACAACTATCACCATCCCGGACAGTGTAACGAGCATTGGTAATTTCGCCTTTGACGGCTGCAGTGCGCTGACAACTATCACCATCTCGGACAGTGTAACGAGCATTGGTAATTTCGCCTTTTCCTATTGTAGTTCACTGACAAGTATCATCATCCCGGACAGTGTTACGAGCATTGGTGAGGCCGCCTTTTTAGGCTGCAGCGCGCTGAAAACTGTGAATTATTCCGGTACGCGGGAACAAAGAGAAAGGCTCAATAATAATATTGGTGAAGGCAACGAAGTTCTTATGAAAGCCGAATGGATATACAATTCTTCCGGCAGCGAGAACTGAGCGCAGACGGCGTATGTCACAAACATAAATTAAAAAAGAACCGTAATCGCAATACACATGGTATCACGATTACGGTTCTTTTCTGGTGGAGACGAAGGGGCTCGAACCCTCCACCTCAGCGTTGCGAACGCTGCGCTCTCCCGGATGAGCTACGTCCCCGTTTACCGCCGGTGAATGTTATTATACCACAAACGGGCGGGCATTGCAAGGGCTTTTGAAAAAATAACGGCGTTTCGGGAGAACGATTATAGCCGAATATTTATAATGCCTTCGATAGCGTTACCGGCACTCCTCCCGGGCGGGAAGCGCCGCATACGCCTCCAAGCCGGCTGCATATGCGGCGCTGACTGCAGACCTCAGAGCACCATGAACAGCGTGCCGGCGGTTATAAGCACGCAGCCGATGAAAGCCTTGAGGGTAAAACTCTCGTTAAACAGTATAAAAGCCAGCACCAGGGTAATCACCACGCTCATCTTGTCTATGGGCACCACCTTTGTCACCTCGCCGATCTGGAGAGCGCGATAGTAGCAGAGCCAGGACGCGCCGGTGGCAAGCCCCGACAAAATCAGGAAAAGCCAGCTTTTCCGGCTTATCTCGGAAATCGACTTGACAATCGACGTGCCCGAGCTTGTTTGAGTTATCAACACCATGACCCATGCCATAACCAGAACCACTACCGTTCGAATGGCGGTGGCGAGATTGCTGTTCACTCCCTTGATGCCGATTTTCGCGAGAATCGAGGTCAGCGCGGCGAACACCGCCGAGCCGACTGCGTATAAAACCCACATATGTCCTCCTGAATGTCCTTAAAATGTCGTTAGAATAGAATAAACTAATAATCTTAAATTGTCTCGGCTGTCTCACCTCAGCCGAATCAGCCGAACAGCCCGGTTGACAGGTAGCGCGTGCCCGTGTCGGGGAGCAGAACGGCGATCATCTTGTCCTTGAATTCGGGTCTCGCCGCTAAAATCGCGGCTGCATGGAGCGCCGCGCCAGAGGTTATGCCGCAGAGCGCGCCCTCGAGGCGGGCGAGCGAACGGGCGGCAGCGAAGGCTTCTTCGGTCGTGACGGTGATTATCTCGTCCGTCACCGACGGGTCGTAGTTTTCGGGGATGAAGTTGGCGCCGATGCCCTGCAGATCGTGCTTCCCCGCCCTGCCGTGGGAGATGAGGGGCGAATCGGCGGGTTCCACCGCGGCCACGCGGACGGCGGGATTTTTCGACTTGAGGAAGCGGCCGGTGCCGGTTATCGTTCCCGCCGAGCCGACGCCCGCCACGAATGCCGCCAGCTGACCGTCGGTGTCCGCCCATAGTTCGGGGCCGGTGGTCTCGAAATGAGCCCGGGGATTGGCGGGATTTTCGAACTGACCGGCGATTATCGAATTGGGTATGGCTGCCGCGAGTTCTTCGGCTTTTGCTATGGAACCGCTCATGCCCCCGGCGCCGGGGGTGAGCACTATCTCGGCTCCGTACGCGGCTATCAGGCCGCGCCGCTCCGCGCTCATGGTGTCGGGCATTACCATAATAGCTTTGTAGCCCCGGGCGGCCGCCACCATGGCTATTCCGATGCCGGTGTTGCCGCTGGTGGGCTCGATGACCGTCCCGCCGGGTGCGAGCCGTCCGCTGCTTTCGGCGTCCTTAATCATCGCCAGCGCGATGCGGTCCTTGGAACTTCCGGCGGGATTCAGATACTCCAGCTTGCCGAGTATCCGTCCGCCCAGCCCAAGCGACGCTCTGTACCTTGACAGCTCCAGCAGCGGCGTCCCGCCGATGAGCGAGGTAATGTCTTCGTGAATACGCATGTTCCTTCTCCCGAAATATATATGTGTGGTTGAAAATCCGAAATTCGCACTTGAACGGCACGCATTTCCATGATATAGTGACAGTACGTGATATAGTGATAGTAAATTACGGAGGTATTCGAAAATGAGATCGATTAAAAAGCTGCTCGCCCTGCTTACGGCGGCGCTGATGCTTGCGGGAGCCGCTGCCTGCGGCGCTCCCGGCGCGCAGTCGGCTGTCACCTCGGATACAGCAGCCGACACCGAGCCGGCGGAGACCACCACCGAAGGCTATATCAGCGGCGTGCCCGACGACGCGGATTTTGAAGGCGCCGAGGTCCGCGTACTCAACAGCCCCACCCAGCAGGCGGCAATCGAGATGCTGAGCATCATGGAGTCGGACGGCGACATCATCAACGACGCCATGTATAAGCGGAATCTCGACGTTATGAAGAATCTGAACGTCGAACTCGTCTACACCAACGACATCAACGCAAACGCCTGCGACGCGGTCACCCGTTTCGTGCAGGCGGGCGACGATTCTTACGAACTGGTGCTTGAGGCGCAGTACCAGCAGATAAAGATCATCCTGCAGGGCATGTATGCCGATATAATCGACGCGCCCTACATAGACGTGTCCATGCCCTGGTGGCCGTCAAACTACATTCACGGTCTCAACATCGGCAACACCCACCGCTACCTGCTCACCGGCGACGCCTCCCCCGACTTCCTGCGCTGGATAGCCACAACATACTACAACAAGCAGGTTTACGCAGACTTCTTCGGAGATGCCGACGGGCTGTATCAGACGGTGCTTGACGGCGAGTGGACCCTCGACCTTGTAAACACCATGACCGAGAGCGTCTACTCCGACCTGAACGGCAACGGCAAAAACGACATGGAGGACATGCTGGGCTGTCTGCTTAATACCGCCGCATCCGCCGACGCCATTTACTTCAACGCCGGCGCGGTGGTCGTATACTATGACAAGGACGGCGCTCCCGTTCTCGACCCGGTCACCGACCGCACGATAAAGGTCGTGGAGCAGATGTACCGGCTTTTCTATGAGAATCCCGCCACCGGCGTTTACGGGGCTGACTGGAATATGATAAACAACCAATTCACAGCCAAGTTCGCCGCCGACGAGATGCTCTTCAACTTCGCCTGGATGTTCACCGCCGACTATCTCCGAGCCATGGAAAGCGACTACGGCGTTATCCCCTACCCGAAGTCCGACGAATCGGTGGAGGAATACCGCGCCATGCCCCACAACGATGTGTCCTGCTACGCTATCCCGGCCGCGTGTCAGAATGTGGAGCTTGCCTGCGCCGCGCTTGAGGAGTTAGCCTATCTCGGCTACATGAACACCTCTCCCGCGTACTATGAGATAGCCATGAAGACAAAATATATGCGGGACAGCTCGGACGTGGCCGCTCAGATGATGGATCTCATTCACGACAGCGCCTTCTCCGACACCGGCTATGTGTTCGCCTCCCAGATAAACTCCGCGGGCTATCTTGGCCGCGACCTGATGGGCAGGAAATCAAAGGACGTGGTGTCCTACTACGCCACCAAAGAGGAGGCTGCCAAAGCCAAGTTCGCCGAGTTCGTTGCGCTCTACATGGGCTGATAATCGGAACACATTATATCAAGGGCATCGGTCATCCGATGCCCTTTCCACGATGTCAGTCAGTCCTGCTAACCGATGAACAGCTCGCCGGTTTCGTCCTGCCAGAGACGCATCCACTTTACCCGGTATTCCACCGGGAAGGTAGTATTTTCATCAACCAGGCAGTCGCCGGGCTTCCAGCGGGAGCCCTCGGTAAAGAGGAAGTTGTTGAGTATTATATACAGCGGGTCCTGAAAGCCCGCCATGCCGCCGATACCGCCGAAGTCGCCCTCCTCGCCGATATTGTAGGAGTAATACTCCTCCCCGTCAACCGTGAAGTACATGCGTTCGGGCGTCCAGCCGAAGCCGTAGAGGTGGTATTCGTCGTTGAGGGTCTCCGGGTTCGGGAAGGTATAGCCGCGGTCTCCGCCCGGGAGCTGGACATGTCCGCCCTTCCACCACTTGTGCAGGTTGGGATAAACCTGATCCTTTGAGGCGAAAATCTCGAAGATATCGACTTCAACGAAGTATTCGGTGGTAAGATATCGCCTGTCCGACTGCATCCAGAATGAGGGCCAGGCGCCCTTGAAGAAGGGCGGATTGGCGCACATCTCAAGATAGCCGTAGCGGTAGGACATGGTACCGTCGGTGGTAAGCGAACAATTGGTGGAAAAGGGCTTCTCTCCCTCCTCCCGGTGGCACTGCAGCAGCAGTTCCCCGCCGTCGATGCGGGCGTTGCGCTCGCCGGTGCCGTTGATGATGTCGCCCTGCGCCATCTTGGCCTTGAACGCCCATTTTGTCATATCGATTTTATCGCCGTCAAATTCATCGTGCCATACCAGCTTCATGCCCTCGGCAAAGGGCTTCGGTGCAGCGTACTCCATGCTGTTCCCTCCTGTTTATACATTTTCACGGTTCGTACATATATCGAGTATATCACACGAAGCGCCGCTTTGCAAGCGTCAAAATACCGTTAAACGGGCGCCGACGCCGATGTTGACGACTGTGTCGGCGCGGCAAACCGGCGGAAATGCAAATTAAATAAATTAACCTTGACAGAGCGGCGCCGTAAGGGTATAATCAGGATGAAGGCACATATCCTATAAACCAATTCATCCATACGGAGGAATACTATATGGCAGACAAAGTAAGAATCGGCATTATCGGCTGCGGCGGCATCGCCAACGGCAAGCATATGCCGTCTCTTAAGAAGCTCCCCAATGTCGAGATGGTGGCGTTCTGCGACCTTGTTATCGAGCGCGCCGAGAAGGCGGCCGCTCAGTACGGTATCGCCGGAGCCAAGACCTACACCGACTACAAGGAACTCCTTAAGGACAAGACCATTGATGTGGTTCATGTTCTCACCCCGAACCGCGCCCACAGCTTCATCACCGTCGACGCTCTCGACGCCGGCAAGCATGTAATGTGCGAGAAGCCCATGGCAATAAACTCGGTCGAGGCGAAGAAGATGGTCGACGCGGCAAAGCGCAGCGGCAAGAAGCTCACAATCGGTTATCAGAACCGTCAGAACCCCCACTCCCTCTATCTCAAGAAGGAAGCGCTTGACGGCACCTTCGGCGATATCTACTATGCCAAGGCAACCGCCATCCGCCGCCGCGGTGTTCCCACCTGGGGCGTTTTCCTCAACGAGTACGAGCAGGGCGGCGGTCCCCTCATAGACATCGGTACCCACTCCCTCGACCTGACTCTGTGGATAATGGACAACTACAAGCCGAAGTATTGCTGCGGCACCACCTTCCACAAGCTCAACAAGGACACCAATACCGGCAACATCTGGGGCGACTGGGACCCCGAGAAGTTCACCGTTGAGGACGCGGCTTTCGGCTTCGTCGTAATGGAGAACGGCGCCACCATCTATCTTGAGGCTACCTGGGCTCTCAACTACATAAACACCGGCGAGGCTGCCACCACCATCTGCGGCACCAAGGCCGGCGGCGATATGGTGGGCGGCGTCCGTATAAACGGCGTGCGCAACGGCCGTCAGTATGTTCTTACCCCCGACTTCAGCTCCGGCGGTGTAGCATTCTTCGACGGCAACCCCAACGAGTCCTCGGCAGAGCGTGAAGCCCGTCTCTGGATCGACGCCATTGTCAACGACAAGACCCCCGTCGTGCGTCCCGAGCAGGCGTTCTGCGTCACCCGCATCCTTGAGGGTATCTACGAGTCGGCAAAGTCCGGCACCGCTTTCCACTTCGAGAATTAACCGGCTTCCGGTCGATTTTCAGGTACAGACAAGGAGTATTGATACATGAAACTCTGTGTATTAGCCAACCTCTACGGCAGCAAGCCTCTTGACGAGGTTCTCTGCAAGCTGAGCGGCATGGGTGTCGAGGCTGCCGAAATAGGCGCCGGCGGATATCCGGGCAAAGCTCACTGCGACCCCGAAATTCTCCTCAAAGACGACGCGAAGTTCAAGGAATTCAAAGCCCTCTTCGCCAAGTATAACATAGAGTGCGCGGCTCTCGCGGTTCACGGCAACGCCGTTCATCCCGACAAGGCTATCGCCGCGAAGTTCGATTCCGACTACAGAAACGCCGTTCTCCTCGCCGAGAAGCTGGGCGTAAAGACTGTCGTCACCTTCTCGGGCTGCCCGGGCGACTGCCCCTCTTCAAAGTACCCGAACTGGGTCACCTGCCCCTGGCCGGACGATTTCCTCGCCATTCTGGAATACCAGTGGAACGAGGTTCTCATCCCCTACTGGAAGGAAGCCGGCGCTTTCGCCGCGGCCCACAATGTGCGCGTAGCTTTTGAGATGCACCCCGGCTTCTGCGTATACAACCCCGAGACGCTGCTCCGGCTCAGAGCTGCCTGCGGCGACGTCCTCGGCGCGAACTTCGACCCCTCCCACCTGGTATGGCAGGGCATCGACCCCGTGGCGGCTATCAGAAAGCTGGGCGAGGCGGGCGCTATCTACCACTTCCACGCCAAGGACACCAAGATAGATCCATACAATACCGCCGTCAACGGCGTTCTCGATACCAAGCATTACGGCGATGAGCTGCACCGCTCCTGGGTATTCAGAGCCATCGGTTACGGCAACAACATGCAGTACTGGCGCGACATGATAAGCAATCTTCGTCTCGTCGGCTACGACGGAGTTCTATCGGTTGAGCATGAGGACAGTCTCATGTCGATAGATGAGGGACTGGACAAGGCTGTATACTTCCTCAAGCAGGCAATCATCAGGGAGCCCAAGCCGGGCTCGATGAGCTGGGCGTAATTCTCCGGAAATAATACGGAGAATCTCTGATTTCCGGGTCGGGGAAACAAACTGCCTATCACCGGGTCAAAGGAAAGGAAAAACAGACCGGCTCTGCCGGCCTGCGGTATAGTAAATATGAAAAAGAATCTTGTAGTTATCGGTTACGGCGGAATGGGCGGCTGGCATGCCGAACACGCGCTCAAAAGCGACGTGGTCAATCTGCTCGGCGTGTATGACATAAAGGAAGAACGCAATGAGCTTGCCCGCTCAAAGGGCATCTTCGCCTATGATTCCCAGGAAGCGGTGCTTAAAGACGATAGGGTTGACATTATAACGGTTGCCGTCCCCAACGACGACCACATAAAAGTAGTAATCCCCTGCCTTGAGGCGGGCAAGAACGTTATCTGCGAAAAGCCGGTTTCCATGGACTCCTGCGAACTGCAGAAGATGATCGACGCCGCCAACAAAGCCGGCAAGCTTTTCACCGTTCATCAGAACCGGCGCTGGGACGTTGACTTCCTCGCCATGAAGCAGATCGCCGACTCCGGCGAGATCGGCAAGGTGTTCAATATCGAGTCGCGCATTCACGGCTCCCGCGGCATTCCCAGCGACTGGCGCGGTCAGAAAGCGCACGGCGGCGGCATGCTGCTCGACTGGGGTGTACACCTCATCGACCAGGTGATGCAGATAATGCCGGGCAAGATAGTCTCGCTGAACTGCCACTTCAGCCACCGCACCAACAAGGAAGTCGACGACGGCTTCAATCTCCGCATGTATTTCGACAACGGCGCCTCCGCTTATGTGGAGGTCGGCACCTATAACTTCATCGCAATGCCGCGGTTCTACATGCAGTTCGAGAAGGGCTCTGCCCTCATCCGCGACTGGCGTGAGGAGACTCAGGTAGTCAAGTGCAAGGCATGGCACGAGAACGATGTTCTCCCGGTCAAGACCGCCGCGGGGCTTACCAAGACCATGGCTCCCCGCAACGAGGTCACAACCGACACCTATAAAGTCGCCCGTCCCGCATCCGACGTACACGAATTCTACCGCAACGCCTGCGCCGTTATCGACGGCAAGGCGAAGCAGCTTGTCACCCACGATGAGGTCATGCGCGTGATGAAGATCATGGAGGCATGCTTCGAGTCGGTCGAAAAGGGTCAGGTTTTAAGCGTCGAGCTGTGAGTTTTATTGTATTTAATTGATAACATCGGAGGCGTGTGCGGTTTCGCACACGCCTCCGATGTTTTTTGCGCGAACAGATACAGTGAGTTTCGCGAACAGATACAGTGAGTTTTTCGGCACATCATTAACAGCCGCAGGGAACCGCCTCTGTCATTCGGTATCGCCTGTCCGCTCTGAAAATGTCAAAAGTAAATCTCTAAAGTAACCGCAACAGCAGCAGTTTCGATTGCGCTCACATTGGGAATTTACGCAATAGAAAAATCCTGAAATAAAACATTGATAATGAGGCTGCCGGCACCAAACCGGCAGCCTCGCATTTTCGGTAACCGCAGAAAATTATCGGGCTTTCCGCCGCGGCTTCCATTCATCCGCTTATTTGTCTTTCTTCCCGAAAATTACCTCCAGCACGATATACAGAGCGCCGAAAAGCACGCCTGCCACCGGCCAGATGATCCAGCTCTTCTGCCAATCCATCGTGATGAAGCTGTAAGCCAGGTAAGCGGCGGTCGCAACAAGCCAATAGATGGCGATGAACGGCGTTATCTTCCTGTTCAGCGCTTTTTTATCGGGATGATAACTCTCCTCCTGCAGCAGCATTGAATATGTTCCCCGGGAAATGCCCGCGCTGACAAAGAGATAGACGGCGATTGCTATGAATACAATGCCGACGGCAATTACCGCATTTGTCTCAATCCGGATTAACTGAGGCAAAAATTCCGAGGATATAAAGGCAGCCATTGCAAAAATGCAGAGTACAACGCCGATGACGATGTGAACGGCAAATTTCGGCATAAAACCCTGAAGCCGTTCTTTCACCATACCGTCTATGCCGTATGCCGTTTCAAACGGTTCATTCCATATCCATTCATAAGCTTTGAGCTTAAATACGTTTAAGATGATAACAGCGACGGCACAGGCAATAATCAGCGCGGCAATGATCGCGCCGAGCGACTCGGCAAAGGGCTGTTTAATCCAAATTCCCGACAGAAGCGGCGGGATAACCGCCATTATGCAGAGCCAGGTCCCGAAGGCAATCAGTTTGGCACTGTGCAATCTTGCGTTAATAAATGCATTCGCTTCTTCCATGCTTAACCTGCGAAGGGGGCTTCCGGATTCTTCCGCCTTTTCCGGAATGGCTGCGGATTCGATCTCGTCTTTCACAAGATAGTCCGTGCTGACGCCGAAGAGATTGCTCATTGCAAGGATTCGTTCAAGGTCAGGCGTACTCTGCGCGCTTTCCCATTTGGAAATCGCCTGCCTGCTTACTCCAAGCTTTTCGGCCAGTTCCTCCTGCGACCAATTGTTTTGCTTGCGCAGTTCAATGATTTTGTCTGCCAAGATCATAATTCTTTCCTCCTTAATTTTTAGACTGCCTTTGTGGCTTTCCGTGATGCCATTATAGCTGAAACTTCAGTTGCAGCCAACCAAGCGCACCTTGAACTTCCGCAACGACACCTTGAACTTTCGCAACGGACGGTTGCAATTGCCTGAAATTATAACCGATTTATGAAACTGACTTATAAAAAAGCTCACTGAATATCTGAACCGCTATTCAGACCCCTTCCAGTTCTATTTTGAAAACGGCTATACCGTCGGGCGCCACCTTGTTGAAGAATTCGCGGCGCTTGTCGGAAAAGGGGAAATCCTCCTCATATCCGGCGACGAAATCCAATTTTTCTTCAATGGAATATTTAGCAGGCAGTATCGGGAAGTCGGTGACATTCGTCACCTTGCGGATTGGATACTTAGACTGCACGTGAAGGTCGTTGTAGTATTCGGCATATGTGTTATATACACCCAGCAGATAGCTGCCGTCGCTGCGGCGCACCAGTGTGTATGGCAGGTTGACGGTCAGCGGGTCTGTCTGCTGCCGCAGTCTGACAAAGAGCTGCTTTAAGGCTTCAAGGAACCCCAATGATATCTTGCTGAAATACAGAATATCGCCGAAATCGAGGAAATCGCCCTTCTTCCTCGGGAAGGGAGTGTAGTTCTCCGGCACCCAGGTGAGGTCACCCTGATATTCGGTGCGGGTATCGGGCATGTCGAGACATGAATCCAAATCGGCGGTCAGTTCCGAAACACAATCCGCATCAGCAGCACCGGAATCAAATATTCCATCGGGGATAACGACAAACAATTGCTGCGGATAGCGCACATCCCTGTCGGTGAGCTTAAACTGCGGGCAGAGCGTTTCATCCGTCCAATCGAAACACGCAGGCACCGTGCCGACGACGGCGCCCTTGTATTCCCGAACCGCCTGCTTTTCGCTCTCACTCAAAAGGTCGTAGTTCGGCACGAACAGAGGATTTTTAAGTCCATCGAGCGAATCGGGTTTTGTGACTCCGCTTATGATAAGCCCGTTTCGGCTCAGCTCGGTCAGATATTTGTGCGGCGACCAGCGGCGGGTGGCGATATACTCGGGCAGAAGATTGTTCTGCGCCGCATCCGACCAGAGCACCAGCGGTCCCGAAACCTCGACTGCATCATGGCTGTAAGCATGCTCGAACCAGCCGCGCAGCGTCTCCCACTGATCCGCAGTAACTCCGTCCGCAAGGCAGACCAACAGCCCGGAGGCGGCGCGTTTTACCGGCTGTCCGCCCTTCACCAGTTGATAACCCAGCATCCTGTATACCGTGCGCTCCAGGCTTGCCGGGCGGTGCGCCAGAACGTCGTATTCCTCGGTCGAATCCTTGACGCCTATCATATTTAGCAGATGCTCCGCGCCTATCTGCGCACCCGTGAGCGGAACCATGCTGACCAGCTTGTGGAACAGCTCTGGCTGCCCCGGTCCGCGCACGCTGTCGGGCAGGACGTTGAGCGTCACGCTGTCCACTCCCGCCTCGATAAGAGCGGGCAGGTCTATTCCGACCACATAAAGGGTTTCAAAGGGGTCGGTTAGATAGGCTCCCAGAATGGAGACCTTTGCATCGATTTCGGCAAGAGAGGAGCAGAGCTTTTTCATGAAGCCGTTCCAGCGCCATGCCGAAAACCTTATCCAGCTCTCGCGATGCTGCCCCCAGATCCAGGTCCGGCGGGCATCTTTGTTCTCGGACGAGTCGGAATCCATGCCCGCGGCGATCTCATCGGGCAGTTTAAGCCCCGCATAATTGACAAACTGATCCACATAATCCGCCGAATAATCGCGGGCAGAGCAGCTTGCGGGTACGGGACAAAAGCAATCGGACAGATGAACGCCCTTAAGTCCGTAGTCCTTTACGGCTTCATGGCATTTTCTGACGAAAAAGTCCTCGTAATAGCTGCCGTCGTCGAGACGCTTCAGCACATTCATAAAGATGGAATTTCTTTCGCCGTTTACGTAAACTCCCCTGTTTTTGGTAAGCCATTCATCATGGTAGTAGTTGTTCATGCTCCTGCCCATGATGCTGAGATATGCGTCGATGTTGTGTTCGCGGAGGGCGCTGACAAGTCCGCGCAGGTGATAATTCGTCCAGGTCTGGCGATAGCGCAGGTGATTCCGCGCGCAGCCGTAGGACGCGCAGAAATCCGGCGGGAAGACTGCTTCCTGCTCCATGCCGTTATGAAGATGAATTATATCCGGGTGGAATACAAAGAGCATGACCGCGTGCGGCTGCATCTGCATCCGCGAAAGCAGTTCGCCCACTCCGTAGTCGGGCTGTGTCACGTCGAAACCGAGCAGCTGCATCCAAAGATATAATTTATCTCCGCCGCGCCATGTGTACCGTGCAGAATCCGCGTTATAATCCTTTTCCATATCTTTAATTACCTCATTGTCCGAATATATTATACGGTTAATTATCGTGATATAAACTTACGCTATGAATTGTAATACAGCAATAACAATTTGTCAATATAGTTCGTCATTCCCGTTCGCGAGATGAATGATACCGCCCCTGTTGTTGAAGGTTATATGGATTACCCCTTAACCGACGGGCGTATCATACCGTCCGGCAAAGTATATATAACGGCATTTTTGCCTTGACAATTGAAATATTATGTGCTACAATGTGAATTGCGTTAACACGGCGGTCATAGAAAACCCGAATAACCTGTTGCCGCTGAAATACTGTTGTTGCACAATATATGAGGTTAAACTCTGCATCCAATTAATTTCATCCACTTGAAAGGGGTATATTATGAACAACAATCCCGCTATCGCTCCGCTTAAAACCGACCGTTCCCTCGCGAAGTTTATTCTGCTTTCCCTTATCACCTTCGGCATTTACGGTCTGGTAGTCATGACCGAGATTTCCACCTCGATAAACAAAATTGCTTCGCCCTATGACCAGAAGAAGACCATGCACTTCTGCCTGCTTTTCTTCCTGATTGCCCCCATAACCCTCGGCATCGGCTCTCTTGTCTGGTCCCACAACCTCTCCAACCGTATAGGAGCGGAGCTTAAGCGCAGGGGCTTCAACTTCGAGTTCAGCGCGACCACATTCTGGCTCTGGAATATACTCGGATCGTTCATTATTGTCGGACCGTTTATCTACAGCCACAAGCTGCTCACCGCAATGAACATGCTTTCCGACGACTACAACAAAAGAGGTTAATGCAAGGCTGTCTGTAACGCAACATATCCGGATTGACCGCAGCCCGATTTATGCCTTTCCGTTATTTGTGTGCCGCCTTTCATGACGAAAAGACGGTTAGCCGGACTTATAATCACTGCAGTTATCCCTCTGATTTTCTCATATATTGTGTATAATAAACGTATACCGCATCAATATGCCGCGCAGGTAAACGCGACGGCAGTTAAACATTTGACCTGTAATAGTAAAAGGACTTTCCCGTCAAGGCTGTACCTCAGCGGGAGAGTCCTTTCGGTATTCAGGTACCCGTTTTTACACACAGCGAGCATCGCGCAGCCCTCCGGCCGTATCAGACGAACGGGGGATAGAAATGTTCACATTTCTGTGTTAAACTCATTTTACGCAAATATCGTTTTTAACATACCGAAAACAGCGTACCGAAAGGAAAAACAACAGGACAGGGGGCGTATCAGGATCATGAGCGATGACGGCAAAAAAGACAATGCGAACAGAAGGCCTCTTGATACCACCCATATGCAGGAAAAACTCAAGGGCGATTATTTCCCGCAGGATTTTGAAGGATTTCTGGACGACGACATACGGAACTTTTTCGACGCGCTGCTGAACGAAACCGGGCAGAAGAAAAGCGATATCATCAGAAAGGCGAACCTCTCCCGCACCTACGGCTACCAGCTCATGGAGGGGCGCAGAAGGGGAAAGCGGGATTACTACCTGCTTATCGCGCTGGCGATGTCACTTGACCTGAAAACCACCCAGCGGATGCTGTCGGTGACCAAGTGCGGCGCGCTGCATCCGCTTATTAAACGCGACGCCGCGGTTATCTTCGCCCTCAACCACGGGTATGACAGCCTCAAAACCTATGAATTCATGTGCTCCCTGGGGCTGCAGCCGCTGGACGACGGCGCGGAAAACGAATAAGTGTTTGCTGTTTTTGCGGGTATAGGATTTAACGGGAATCGGTGTTATCGACAGCGGAGAATCCGCCCGCGCTTTTAAGCAATAAGCAATAAGTAACAAGTAATTTTATGAAATCTGCGAAACTCATGCGGAGACAGCCATGACCGGAAAAACAGGAACAGCGCGAGCGTTTGCCGCCCTCATTGTCGCCGCTTTGCTATGTCTGACGGCGGCGCTGACGGGCTGCGGCAAGCCGGCGGGAATATCGCCCACGGCAGCCGAGATAAAAGAGCGTTCGGCTGCGGCAGGCTTCCTCGCGAAGAAAATTGAGGAGAGCGGCGGATTCATAGCCGGCGACGATAAGAGAGACCATGCCTCGGGCAGCGCCTATCTGTATGACAACGCCCTAGCCGCGGTCGTCCTTGTGTCCGCCGGCGCCCGGGAACATGCCGAAAAGATAGCCAACGCCATAATCTTCGCCCAGGAGCACGACCGCACTTTCAGCGACGGCAGGCTTCGGAACGCCTATGTGGCAGGCGACCCGAAAAGCGATTCGGGGCGCTCCATAACGGCGGGCAGGGTTACGGTCCGTCTGCCGGGCTTCTGGAAGGACGGAAGATGGCAGGAGGATTCCTATACCGTGTCCACCTCCACGGGCAATATGGCGTGGACGGTTCTGGCGCTCTGCGCCGCCGCGGAGAATGCCTCTGCCGTGAAACAGGCCGAATATCTCGCCGGGGCGATAAAAGCCGCCGATTTCGTTCTAACCCTCGAGTCGGAAAACGGCGGGTTCACCGCAGGCTATGAGGGCTGGGACGAGGCGCAGACAAAGGTCACCTACATCTCCACCGAGCATAACATCGACCTCTATGCGGCGTTTTCCGCCCTCTCGAAAGCCCTTTCGGAAAGCGACCCCGCGAAGGCTGATATTTATTCCGAAGCGGCGGACAACGCAAAACGCTTTGTTATGTCCATGTATGACGACACGCTCGGCTGCTTCTATACAGGCACGCTGGACGACGGCATAACGATAAGCGACGGCGTTATCCCTCTCGACACAAACAGTCTTGCCGTTCTTGCTTTCGGCAATGAACTTGCCGACCCCCGGCGGCCGCTGGCATTCGCGGAGGAGCGCATGGCGGTGGGAGGGGGATTTGACTTCAGCGCCGGCGACCTGGACGGCATCTGGAACGAGGGCACGGCGCAGATGGCTGTCTGCTACCGTATGCTGAAAAACGACGATAAGTACGGCGCGGTAATGGCTTATCTGAAAACCCAGACAGCCAAAGACGGCAGTCTGCCCGCCGCCGACAGAGACGGCGTTTCCACCGGCTTTGTCATTGCCGGATCGGACATACTTTGGGAATACAACAACGTGCAGAGCATCAGCGCCACGGGATGGCTGGCTCTTGCGCAGCTTGGCATAAATCCGTTCGGGTTAAGTTTTGAGTGAGAATTTACATGAGGAAGAAGCGAGAGAACAAAAGAAGGAGAATCCCCGAGTCATTGGGGAACCGGGTGTGCGGCGTCTCGATATATCTGCTTGTGCTCGTATTTGATGCCGCCGTCCACTGCGCCATCCTTTTGTTCTACGGGCTGACTTTCCAAAACTTTTTCCGCGGCTTCCTTTCGTTTCTATTTTTCATCTATCCGCTCCACTATGTCGCCGACGCGCTGTGGTCGCTGCGTCCATCGGTCCGCGGCATCCTTTCGGGGGAAATACCCGTCAACCGCAAATACTACATGAACACGGTGCGGAAAGAGGTGGCGAGAGAGGAACTGCTGCCGGTCACCGTCAGCATGCCCGTCTACCTTGAGGCAAATGAGGTCATCTTCGAAACTATGCGTTCGGCTCTGGCGGCAGCGAAAAGCTACCGGGAGTTCAGCGGCGAAGCGGCAAACGTTGTGGTATCCGACGACGGTATAGCCCCTCTGCTTGGCGGCAGATGCACCCGGGAAAAGGCGGAAGCGATTATTTACGCTCTGAAAAACAATATCTCGGGTCTCGCGCCGTCCGAGAGGAAAGCGGCGGAGCGCATACTCTTTTACCGAACGAACAATATCCCCTTTGTTGTCCGGCCTGCCGAAGGGCGGGCGGGGCATTTTAAGAAGGCTTCCAATCTGAATTACACTCTGAAACTCGGGAAAGCCGCGGCGGGCGTATCGGGCGCATCGGGAGTATCGGGAGTATCAAATGAAGGGATGACCGAAGAAGGCGGCGTTTTCGCCGGAGGCTACTCGGAGGGAGACATAACCACACACGAGATCATCCTGCTGCTGGACAAGGACTCGGGCGTGAAGCCGGGGATCATCGAAGCCATACTGCCGGAATTTGCAGCCGACGAAAAACTGGCATATGTTCAGTGCGCCACAAATGCCGGAAACCCGGACGAGAACTATTATACAAACGCCGCCGGAAGGCATGCAAACGGTCTGTTTCATAATATCTGGCCTTGCAAGGCTCTGCAGGGCTTCTTTGTGCCGCTGGTGGGGCACAACGCTTTTATCCGAAAGTCGCTTCTTGAAAAGAGCGGTCTCTGGGCGGAGAACCGGGTTTCCGAGGATTACGACAAGGCGCTCTGTTTTTACGGCATGGGCTATCACGGAAAATACGCGCAGATACGCGGTCTCGAGTTCACCGAATGCGTCAGCCGCACCTTCACCGAGGAGACCGGCAGGCAGCGCCGTTATGCCTTCGGCCTGCTTGAACTGCTTTTTGACGGAACCGTCTTTCCCCATAGAAGGAACAAGAATATCCGGGTGCGGGGCTGCGACGTGTTTTATATGCTTTTCTATCTCTGCTCGCTTGTCAATCAGGTGATGCTTATCCCCACGGTGCTTTTTGAAAGCTATTTCGGGAACATACATCTGCTCTGGGCGGGCTTTCTGTTCTGCACGATGTGTTTTATTGTTTTCCCCATGCTCCGGAGCCTGGTGATGCGCCGCCGTCAGCCGAAGGAGCATCTTGCCGGATTGGGGGACACGCTTATCATAGCAATATCATTCGTCGGACATTCCTATTCATCCCTCTCGGGAACCTGCCGGTATCTTGTGAACAAGATAAAGGAAATAAAGACCCCCTTCCCCTCCACAAATGTGGACAGGCTGGATTACCGCTTCCGCGACGGCGCGAAGCTGCTGTTTCAATATGTCCGGAAGAACCCGCTGTTTCTCGTTGTTGCTTTCCTCTGTCTCGACAGAGGCGTATTTCTGCTTACGCGGAAAGGGCTTGAGCCGGTTACGATTATTACATATTGCTACATACTGTTCGGTGTCGTGCTGGTTCCCGTTTTGCTCACGCCGCAGTTATACGGCGGTCTTTTCCGAAACACCGTTTCCGCGGATTCCGGGGAGGTGAAAGTTCTGAACCAACATAATGACGCAGGCACAAGCGCGCCCGGCAGTTCCGAACCGGACGCAATATACAGGGAGCTGTCTCCCCTTGTCATAGAAAAGGAATCATCCGGCACGGCAGATGACGATATAGCCAGTTTCCTCGCCGGGTATCGGGAAACCCTTATGACTTCGCTCGCCGGAGAAGAAATGCCGGAGGAACTGCTGCGCGATTACCTCTTTGAAAGCTGCCTCCGAAAGGACCCGGAAAGCCGGAAAGAGCTGTACCTGCTGCGTCGAAAGAAGGACGGCGCAAAGGCTCTGCTCCGCATTACGAAAAACTATCCCGAGGAGGACGCGCTGGAGGAGGCGAAGCTGCTTCAAAGACTCGATCATCCGGGGATTCCGAAGGTGCTTTTTTCCCGCGAAAAGGAAGGGAAAAGCTGCCTTGTCCGGGAATATGCGGAGGGGCGGACACTGTACGATATAGTGTCCGAAAGAGGCTGCCTTTCGGCGGAGGACATTTTCGGCATCGCCGGGAAGCTGGCGGAGATACTCGTCTATCTCCACCGGCAGACGCCGCCGGTCATCCACCGGGACATCAAGCCTCAGAACATAATAGCCGGGCGGGACGGCAGAATTCACCTGATAGATTTCGGCATAGCGAGGGAGCACAAGCATCAGCGCCGGCAGGACACCGCCATAGTTCTCACCCTGGACTACGCTTCACCCGAGCAGTACGGCTTTGAGCAGACCACGCCGCTGTCGGACATTTATTCGCTTGGGGTGGTTCTGCTCTTTCTTGCCACCGGCCGCACAGTCCGTTCCGACCTGGAGGCGCAGATAGTCGACAACCGCCTGCGGGAGCTTATCGGTCAGTGCATAGCCTTCAACCCGAAGATGCGCATAAAGAGCGCGGAGGAGATACTCGCGTTTATTCGCCGCGGCAGTGACGGCAGCGGTTATATACAGCGGCGCAAGCGGCTGCCCGCGGCTGCGGGCTTCATAGCGGCGGCGCTCTGCTTTTCGGTCATCTCATACGGAACGGGTTACCTTGCGGGGAGAGGCGGAGCCGAGGCTCGGGCGCATGATCGGGCTTATCAGTCGGGCTACACCGACGGCTATGACGCCGCGCCTGTCTTCCTGACGGGCGCTCTGCGGACCGGTAAACCGCAAGGCTTTGACAATATGGCGGTGCCCGGGGGCGCTTTCGCCGCCGCGGGAGAAGGTAACGGCATTGTTTACTACCTGTCGGGCGGCTCGATATGGGGCATGCCGGCGAACGGCACCGAGCCGAAGCTGACAGTGCCGTCCGAGGACGCCCGGGCGCTGAGTTATAATAACGGCTGGCTTTACTATTCCTCCGGCAACAGCATAACGCAGACCAGCATATATACCGGCGAGAGCGATATTCTCTGTCGGGAGGCGGAGGGGAGGCTGCTTACGGCGGATGAGCGTTTTTACGTCATCACCGCGGAGGGAGTGTCGCTTCTCGATATAACTACGGGAATATTGACCCCGATAGACTGTCTTTCGCGCTGCGAAATCCTGCAGACCGACGGCGAATACCTGTACTATATCGGCGGAGAGGACGGGAAATTATATCGCTGCGGACCGAACGGAGAGAATCCCGCAATGCTCTTTGACGGAGCCTGCGCCGGCATCTGCCTATCAGGGGGCGATATATACTGCGCCGCGGAACAGAACGGAACCGAATGTCTGCTTCGGGTGAACATAAAGACAGGTGATACCGAACTTCTGGCGGAGATAAACGCCGCAATGCTGAATTCCGCCGGGAATTATATATGCTATCTCGACCTGTCGGACGGGAGGATCTACCGCTGTTCGCCGGACGGCCGCATACGGGAGCGGATCTCCGCAAACCGTGCGAAGGATTTCAACCTTGCCGGCGGCTGGGTATTTTACCGCAACGATGACGACGGCGGAAAACTGTGGTGCGTCCGGCTCGACGGAGCCAACGACCACCCAGTGTCCTCCGGGAGGTGAGGTCTGTGCGAAACAAACTGCGGTTCCGGCGGAGCGGAAAGACCGAACGCCCGATATCCGATATAATAGCCGAGAACGGCGCCCTGGGGCGGGGAGATATAATATACATCGTAAAAAAGCTGTGTTCTCTGGCTGACACTTCGGTTTCCGGCGGGGAGAGCGGGCGGGATATACCCATTCATCCGGATAACGTATTGATAAGCCCGGACGGGCATGTCAGATTACACGGCAAGACACTCCCGCCGACTTCATATCTGCCGCCCGAAATTGAAAAATCCGATCCTCTTGCAGCCGGCGCGCAGGTATATGCCCTCGGTATGCTGATGCTTTATATGGCGACCGGGAGAGAGTCAAAGGCGGAGACCGACACCGCCCACCTGAGCCGTCCTCTCCGCTCGCTGATACAGGGCTGCACCGATTTTGACCCGAATATACGGTTCAAAGATACAAAAGAACTTATGGCGGCGATAAATCGCGAAACGGGGTTTGGGAAAAAGGCGCTGTCGATATTGATGATGCTTCTGACTGTCTGTCTTGCGATTGGTCTTTCCTTCTTCTTCGGGCGGGCGGGGTTCGGTCAGGGCGGCGCGGCGGGGGAGGATATCGGCTTCCGTGCCGGATATTCAGCGGGTTTCGAGAAGGGCTTCTCCGACGCGCCCGGCATAGGCATCGGCGCCGCTTCCTTTGACGCCCGTGACGGAAACATTTCGGGCAACTTCATACCCGAGGAAAGGTCCTATGCGGTTCGGGGAGAAACTGCCGTATACTTTCTTGACGGAGAGAATCTCTGCCGGATGGAGCCATACACCCGGGAAACCGAAGTTCTGGCGGCTCTGAACGGCGCCGATTCCCTGCAATATTACGGCGGCAGGCTTTATTACCGCAGAGGTGACAATATCTGCCGCATGGATCCGAAAACGGCGAAGGAAGAGGTAGTCTGCGAATCTTCCGGAGGGCAGTTTTTCATATTTGACGATATTTTCTGTCTCTATGACAACCAAAGCGGCGGTACCGGCTATCTCTACGGCATTGACCCCGACAAGGGTACGCTGACACAGCTAAACGGCGCCGCGGAATACCGCTGTCTGAATGTCGCGGAGGGGCAGCTATATTACATCTCACCGGACAGAGGGAACTCTATCTGCCGCAGCGACCCCGACGGGGGCAATCTGAGCCTCATCAGCAGCGGTTCATACGAAAGCTTCTGCATATATGACGGCAGCATTTATGCCGCCGCCGGCGACGGACTGATACGCATGGATTTAAACGGCGGAAATCCGGTGATCCTCGCCTCCCGCGCCCTGTATTCGCCGAATGTCTCGGAGGGCGGCATCTTTTTCATATCCGGTCAGGGCAGGTCTCTGGAATGGATGTCGCACGACGGCAGAAGCCGTTACACAATAGTGACCGGCAGAACCGGCTCCTTCAACCTTGCCGGCGAGTGGATATTCTACCGGAATGAAGACGACGACGGCTTGCTATGGCGCGTATACATCAGCGGCGGATACAGCGCAAGAGTTTCGGAGTGAAATCGCGTTAGGACATGACGGTAGACCGGACCGGCGGCGTCGGATATAATTATTTACATAACAACGAACAGACAGCAGGTCAATGATAAATATTGACCTGTTGTCTGTTTTTTTTGTTAAATTTCAAAAAACTCATTTTGTATGCTGTCAGCAGACAATAAACGCATTTATCGGGGTTATAATACAGATGAAGTTAAAACACATCAATAAAAAGGAGAGCAGCACCATGACACAGAACACCGATATTGCATATAACCCCATGACCGAGAACCGCGTTACGGTCATGTCAAAGTCGGGCTTCCTGCCCGAGCCGAAGATAAGCTACGTGGGCGACATAATAGGAATCATTATCAGCGTCTTTCTGATAATCGGCGGCGCCAGCGGACTGATGGTTCTGCGCGGCACCGACAGCAGCCCTGCGCTGGTAGTCGCGGGTTTCTTATTCTTAGCCTTGGATATATTCTCAATGGTTAAGAAGAGTTACGACTTCAAGAAAGCCGGGGAAGAACGGCACAAGCGCATGGGCAGAATGTCCATGCAGGAAAACACGGTCAAGACCGACGGGCGGCTTCTCCCTTCGCCGGTGAACCTGCGCATCATCTGCGACCAGAATATCTCGGTATTTGACTACGGCGCCCGTCTGAACGGCAGTCCGATGACCCGCGACGCCAAGTCGGGCGAATACTACGGCACAACCTGGTATGTGTACAACATCCTGAATTTCAGCAATCTTGATCTGACGGTGGTTTTTGACGCCGGCGCATATGCTTATGCGAATGCGCCCGAAATAGTCGTTCGGCTTTTCCGCGACGACAAAGGCAATAACGGCGTCGATCTTCCGGGGGACCTGATGGTTATACCGACCGAGACCCCTCAGCCGGCAGGGCAGCTGCCAATTGCGTAACGGCATACGCGCAACATATGCATAAAGAGAGAATTCCGCCGGTCGGCACACGACAGTGAAACCGGAAAACGGGAAAACTCTCTGCTTGACAAACAGTAAAAAGGAATGTATACTTCTGACATAGAACCGATTTATATCAGAAGCTCATACCACATCACAATCAAAGCCCGGTAAAGGAGGGAACCCCATGTTAAAAGCATACAAAGACTACTGGTTGGGATACGTCGATTTCAGAGGCAGAACGAGCGTTGCCGGCTACTGGTTCACGGTGCTGGCGAATATACTGGTGTCCATTATTTTGTCGTTCATTCTGGGATTTCTGGCGGGAATTCTGGGAGCTTTCATCTATGACTTTCAGAATACCAGATTTCTTGCGCTGATGTTATCGTTTTCGTGTCTCTGCATACTGCCCTCGCTGGCAATTGTGATTCGCCGTCTGCGCGACGCGGGCAAATCCTGGGCGAATATATTCTGGACATTTCTCCCCCTTGCCGGGTCTATCATTCTGATAGTACTCCTCTGCCAGCCCCCCGTTCCCCCCGCTCAGGCTGAACTCGCGGCAGCCGCAAAAAGAAAAAAGCCGGATCTCGGACGCCTGCGCATCCCGGCTGCCGTTCTGATGCTGTGGTGCATTCTGAGTACCGTTATGAATTACATTGCATCCAACCTGACTTACGGTATCGTTGTTTATTATGATTTCACCACGTGGCTGGCGCAGCTTATATTGCTTGCATTCGTGATTATGATCTTTATAGGGAAAAAGAACATAGGTCTTCTGATCCCGGCAGCTTTATATCTGCCTCTGTGTGTTTTCTGGATCATACGCGGCTTCAGCATATACTTGCTGATATATACGGCAACATGGATTGTAACCTGTCTGGTCATAGCTTTAGCCGTATTCAGCAAATCAATGCCCGTTGAATTAAACTATCTGCCCGCGGGATTGTTTCTGATTTCAGCCGTATTCCTGTTAGTCTTAAATATTGTAAGGGGCGGTTTTTCACTGAATGCTGTTATATATTTTATCGAGGACATTGTAATGGCGCTGAGCTTCCTGTTCCTCGGAATGGCGCTGGCAAAGGGTCCCGACAAGGACAAGGCTCCCCCCGTCACATACGCATACGCACATGCGCACGGCGGCGCGGCTTATGGCGCCTATCCGCAGCAGCCGGCTTACGGTCAGCCCCCCGCATACGCGCCCAATGCGCAATATACTGCCTCTGCGCCGAACGCACAGTTCAATCCGTCCGCGCCCAATGCGCCCTATGCGCCGTCGGCATCAAATCAGAGGACGGAACCGGGCGTCCTGCTTGTCAGGTTCAGCATCGAAAAGCTGAACAACCTGAGCGGCTCCTACGGCTATCAGTCGGGTTATCTTATCGGCAAAGCCGTTCCTCCCCAGCTGCTGCAGGGAATGACAATCAGCGACGGCGATTCGGCAGGCACCCTTGCCGGCAGCGAATATGTCTGTGTAGTATCGATTTCCTCAATTGACGGCAGTATTCTGAGGGATAAGATACAGCCGCTTATCATATCAAGTCCGGAAATCTGCAGCAACGGAGCCTTCCCTCTCACACAGGTGGTCAGCAGCAGCCGGGAACCCCTGGTTATGAACGGCGTGGTGAGGGGTGACGGTATCGAAGGCGCGGGCGGCTGGTGCGCAAACGGTATGATGGCCGCCTGGAAAGAGGCTGCCGAACGGCAGTAATCGCGAACCATAATCAAAAATCAGTGCCTGCTTAAAAGCAACATAAGCACCGTAAAAGACATCGGTGTTACAGCCGTTCTTACTGTGACCGGACGAAGACCGGAACATATAGAAACGCGGCGAATGCATACAGTATAGACTGCAAGGTGAATATTCTCGAACCCGATATCTTCAATATCCCTGGAGATACTTTGGTTCAGGGTAAGCCTCCGCCTGATACTATATCAGGCGGAGGCTGTACCGTATCGCCCCCCCCCGAACTGTCCGATTGTAAAAAGCCGCCGAACAACTTGTGAAAAAACTGAATGATTCGTTTATATGATCGGCTGCCGTCATTACGATTGTATATTTTACATACGGCGGAGATTCACCGGCGGATGAGACGGTTTTAATCATAATATTCAATGTAAATGTAAACAAACCCATTGACTGCGGAGCAATAACCATGAAAGCAAAAGATTTTCGTCCCGAACACTTTGAAAAAGGGCGCAGCTTTGACAAAGACATCTTTGAAGCCTATAAAGAAGCGTCCGACAACCTGGAAAAGACATCTTTTAAAATATTCCTCCCATGCGTGGCCGCCGGTCTCCTGCTGGGGCTGCTGTTTTCCGAGGTTATCGGCGGCATCGCGGGAAACACCCTCAATCTGATATCCATCCTTGCGGGGCTGTTTGTCGGCGGGTATTTCAATAAAAACGCATCCCGAAAGGTCGATGAGCTTGCCGCGCGCCTGGGCATCACAGACGACGATGTCGCAGCCGCCGGCGAACACCTGAAAAACGGCACCTTTGCCTGGGTCGGCGGAGACCGTCCGGCGGAAGGTCAGACAATGCCCCGGCCGGAATATAACACGCAGACCGGCGGAAATCCCGTATACCGTCCCGATAATCCTATGCAGACAAATGCGGGTGATATCAAGCCGGTATATCGCCCCGACAACCCCATGCAGCCGGACGCGAAACCCGTTTACGCATATGAAAATCACCCGCATGCGAAGCGGGCTCGTACTCTGCCCGAAACGCCGATGCGCGCTGTTCGGGCGGCGCTGTTCTTAGCGCTCGGCTGGCTGCTGCTGACGGTGTTTCAGCTGATATTTGCGGTGAAACTCCTCTATTCCCCCGCGGCTCATTACTGTCTGGCGGCGGCGATGCTAGGCGCGGCGGCATATCTGATATCGAAAAACGGCCTGCGGTGGAAGCTCACCGGCGGCGGCATAGGGCTTGTGTCGGCTCTGCTGCTGGCGTTTTCCTATGTCATAGGACTTTGGATAAAGAAATATTTAATGACAGCCCGCTTCGAGATGTTCATGCCTTTCAGCGACACCGCTTTCCTTAGTTATGCCGGCAGAGTTTTTACGGCGGTGCTTCTCTCTCTTGCGGCAGCGCTGGTTTTTTCGGTTCTGTTAAGAGAACGCGGAAAACTAAAGAACACAATCTGCGGCGCCGCTGCCGGCGCCGTGTATATGCTTGTCATGCTGATTCCCATGCTGCGCGTAATGTCGGGGATGTCGCCCAATCACCTCACATTCCGGCGTTTCATAACGGAAGAGATTTTCCCGGTTATCGTGTCGGCGGCTGCGATCTTCTTCGTCGGCATGGCGGTCTACTCCCTCTGCAATCTGCCGAACCTGTCGGTAAAGCTCCGCGGCGCGGGACTTGTCTGGGCCTGGCTTGCGCTGGTCGGTTCCTTTGTCACAATTTCACTCGTCACCTGCGTAGGATTGTTCTTTGAGCCTATGCCCGCATATCAGCTGGGGCTGTATGCTTACAATATCATCCTCGGCGGCAGCGCTTTTGTCGGGTATATCCTGCTGCTCTGCGGGAGACGGACCGGCTTGTATTTTATACTTATCGGCATAGGTCTGACGCTCGGCGCACAGTTGTTTTCCGCCCTGTCGCTTCTCATCGAGGGGCGTGCCGGATCGGGAGTGATAGTCAGTCTGCTGATTCCCACGCTGCTTGGCGCTCTGAACCCGCTGTTCGCCTGGCTGGCGGTGGGAGCCGGCACAAAGCCGGACTGAACCCGGTAAAACGGCGGCTCGTCTCAATATTGACCGGCAATGTCGGAAAATGTCTGTCAGATAAAACTGTATTTATTGCGTTTATACGGAAGGAAAAACCATGTACAGAGAGCTTATCGAGAAGCTTTCAAAGGGCAACGAGTGGGTAAAATTGCAGGAACCCTGCCCCGAGAGCGAGATAAAAAAAGCCGAAAAATATGTGGGCTTCAGGTTCCCCGACGAACTCAAAGCTCTGCTCCGGGAGACAAACGGAGACCGCTGGCTGCTGCTGTCAGCCAAAGATATCATCGATGTCGTAAAGCTGAACCGTAAATATTTAACCGAGTGTTTTGAGCCGGACGAGTTTGAGGAAAGAGTCAACCGCCACATCTTCTTTGCGACAAACGGCTGCGGAGATTATTTCTGCTACCGCGTCCTTCCGAACGGTGAGCCGGACACTTCGGCGATATACATATGGGAGCACGAGATTTTCGAAACCCGCGAGGTCGCGAAGGACATTGCCGACCTGATAACCGGGTATTACAATGACGAGGTATAAATGAAGAGCGAGATACTCATCCCCGCATGCAGCGGTCAATGCATTCATGTGTCAGCCGGTCGGAAGATCACGGTGATCGACCTTGAGGGAGGTCAGGTCGTCGACTTTTTCGCCGAAAACGCGGCCGATCCGGGGGAATTCCTCTCCACCGGGGTGACAATAGACTGCAACGAATCTCTCCGGCTGAATGCGGGAGACACGATATACACGAATCTCTACCGGCCGATGTTCGAGGTCATATATGACGAGGTCGGGGAGCACGACCTGATTCATCCCTGCTGCCGCCCGGAGATGTATGATTTCTTCTATAAAAACGGCAGCGGCCACCCGAACTGCCTCGACAATATTAACAGCAGCCTTGGCGGCAGGCGCCCCATAATCCACCCGGTGAATCTGTTCATGTTCACGAAGATAAACCCCGACGGATCGATTTCCGTTGAAGCCCCGCTGTCAAAGGCGGGCAGCAGGGTCGTTCTGGAATCAAAGATGGATGTGCGCCTCGGGATTGCCGCCTGCAGCGTATCCGAAAGCAATTGCAACAGCGGGCGATGTACCGATGTTATGGTTGTTGTGGAATAGTTATGGGGTTTTTTGCCGCCGGATATATTGATATTCCTGCCGGAATGAGCGAAAACAGCGGCGGGCAGAAACGATATTATCAATTTGTATTTACGGGAGAGTATAATGAAAACTCAATTTTCGTTCAGCTACGGCGGGATGCCCTTTTCTCAGTTGAAATACGACACCGAAAAAACCGACTCCGGCTGTATATACCGATTTTCCGACGGACTTACAATCGAACAGCAGATCACAGAATACCCCGAATACGGCGCCGTCGGGTGGGTGCTGTATCTGGGAAACACATCGGATTCCGACACAAAGCTCATAACCGATCTGTTCGACTGCGACACGGTTTTCGACATGGAAGAGAACCCGCCGAAAGCTCGCGGATTCAAAGCAGAGCCGGAGACGTCGGAGATAGTCCGTATGCTCGGACCTGTGAACGGGTCGCTCTATTACACCGACGACGCCGAGTCGGCGAAGGAGTTTTCCTTTGCCGGCGAGTATATACACCCTGGACAGAGCAAAAAATATACGAATATCGGCGGGCGCTCCTCCGACGGGCTTATGCCGTTTTTCGATTATCACAGGGGAGACAGGGGCGTCATCGCCGCTATAGGCTGGACGGGCGACTGGCAGGCGGTATTCACCCGGGACGTCAAAACAGCCGGCATAAAAACCGGACTGCAGAACGCCGCATTTGTGCTGCGCCCCGGCGAGAGACTGCGCACAAGCTCGATACTGCTGATGGAATACGACGAGGGTCAGGTAAGGGCGGGAAACACATTCAGGCGCCTGATCAAGAATCATTTCTCGCTTATCGGCAGACCGGGACGCCCGGAATTCGGGCCGCTCGCCTTTGAAGCCTGGGGCGGACTGCCCAGCGCCGAGATGATCCGCCGGCTCAAAGCCCTGAAAGCTCACGGCGTGGGATTCGAATATCACTGGATCGACGCCGGATGGTACGGCAAATCCACCCTTCCGGTAAACGACCTGTTCTCGGGCGACTGGAGCCGGCACACCGGCGACTGGAGCATAAACGAACTGTATCATCCGAACAAACTCTCGGACGTTGTGGAGCAGGAAAGGTCATCCGGCATGAAAATGCTGCTCTGGGTGGAGCCGGAGCGGGTCATAAAGGGCACGCCGGACACTGTGGCGCACCCCGAGTGGTTCTGGGGAGAGGGCGACAACCTGCTGCTCAACCTGGGGAATGAGGAGGCGCTGCAGCACACCTTCGAGACGGTCTGCGAAAAGATTGATACGCTGAACATCGGCTGCTACCGGCAGGATTTCAACACCTCGCCCACCGGGTACTGGCGCGGCAATGACTGCGAGAACCGGGCGGGAATCAATGAGATAAAGCATATCAGCGGCTTGTATAGGCTCTGGGACATGCTGCTTGACAAATACCCCTCGCTCATCATCGACAACTGCGCCAGCGGCGGGCGGCGTATCGACATCGAGACGCTGAAGCGGAGCATCCCCTTCTTCCGCAGCGATTACCAGTGCGTGTTCAACGCTGAACCCGAGGTGACCCAGGCGCACAACAACATCGCCCGGTATCTGCCCTACAACGGCTGCACTACCAAGACCAAGGGCGATATCTACGCCGCGCGCAGCACCTATTCCTCCGCCTGGGGCGGCGCGTTCTGGAACGCGGGCTTCCAGACGATGGATGAAGCCGATCTGGAACTGGCGCGGGATATAGTCGAAGAATACAAGCGGATACGCCCGTTTTTCTCCTGCGACTATTACTCTCTCGGCTCGAATGTCTACGACCCCTCGGCCTGGACGGTGTGGCAGTACGACCGGCCGGAAAAGGGCGACGGCATTATACTGGCTTTCCGCCGTGCCAAATCCCCCTGCGCCTCGGCGAACTTCATCCCCGGCGGCATAGCTGAACGCAAATCCTATGAGTTTCATGACCGGGACTGTGACACGAAGTTGATTCTGACCTCCGAAGAACTTCTGCGAAACGGTCTGCCGATCGCGATAGGTCAGAAGCGGGCGTCGAAGCTGATTGAATATCGGGTTTTGTGAATTGAATGCCGTATTCGCGCGGTAATCACGGCATAGCCCCCGCCGCTTGACAAGCGGCAACAATAAAAACCTCCCGCCGCCGCAGACAGCTTTCTGCGGCGGCGGGAGGTTTGCGTTATGTTATAAATATGTCAGCCGGTATATGCTTCAAGCATGATTTCAAGCTTGGCGTTAACCGCAGCTTCCTTGGAAGCGAAACGGGAGGCTATGTCCGTACTGTTTTCGCGAACGAGATTTACGAATATATGGCCCACACCGTCGAGAGCAAAGGAATTCAGATAGCCGATGTCGAAGATTACGCTGTCGCGGATGATATCGAGCATGTCGGCGGAATCGAGGTCACGGGAATACTTGTCCTTGAGAACTATATTGTAGTAGGTGGGAACGACCTCCTGATTGGAAACGACGCACAGCCCCTCGGTAACGGTGCCGACGAACTCCACATCGGTCACGGTGCCGGGAACCAACACCAGGGAGAAATAGTCGATGGAATTGGAGTAGTAGTCGCTCTGGGAGGTGTCCATCTTCGGGTAGGGCAGGATTCCCCAGTCGCTATCCATATCGCGCAGATATATGTCGGCGTAGTCAAGATATGCCGGCAGGAAAAGACCGCGGTCCGCCTTGAAGGCGTTGGTCAGGTTCTCGACGGGACCTGATCGGAGCATGTAGGCAAAGTTGCCCGAGTAGAAGAGCTCAACCATATACGCGAGGGCGTTTACCGTGCGCTCGTTGTTGAGAGCGACGTAAAGCATCCCGTCATCGTCCTTGTCAAGCACCTTTATGTTAAATGCCGGCTGGAAGGAGTCAATGGCGGTCGCCCAGTTGGTGAGGTAGCCGAAACTGTCGGCTTCAACGGTGAACTGACCGTCGCCGTTGAGATCGGCGGATACATTCTTTGCGCGGTTGATAAGCTCGGTAATAGTCCAGTCGCCGTCGCGGACAATGGCGTACATGTCGCCGGCGCCGACATTCTCAGCGATCTTCTTGTTGAAGGGCATCTCTAAAAACCTCATGCAATATTCGCCCAAATATGATATAATATACCTATGAAACAGATAAATTTTTTTGCCGAAGATAATCGCCTTGACAGGCTCAGTAAAATGGGTGACCCA
>Ga0123335_1000981_pt1 | contig 47726 bp, 42 predicted proteins | sample BiotimSIPDNA_2_FD_89707 | JGI IMG/M metagenome (GOLD analysis project Ga0123335, IMG submission 89707) | Anaerobic biogas reactor microbial communites from Washington, USA - Biogas_R2 time_0 SIP DNA | ecosystem: Engineered > Bioreactor > Anaerobic > Unclassified | place: Washington, USA...
ACCATCAAAGCTTCTCCCTCATGAGGCAGAGCCTGCCAAATTTCCTCAGTTATAAATGGCATAAACGGATGCAGCAGCTTGAGCGTCTGCGTCAGTGTCCAGCATAAAACTCTCTGTGCGCGGACCTTTCTTTCTTCATCGTTATCTGTAAGCCTGGTTTTTGTCATCTCAATGTACCAGTCGCAAAAACTATCCCAAATGAAATCATAGATCTTTCCCGCAGCTATTCCGAGTTCAAAGCGATCGAGGTTTTCGTTAACCTCACGTATCAGGATCTGTAGTTTTGATAATATCCATTTGTCTTCAAGACCCAGCGTCTCGGGCAGCGCGTTGTCTTGGATAGTCAGATTCATTAAAACAAAACGAGATGCGTTCCAAATTTTGTTTGCAAAGTTGCGCATAGCTTCGCAGCGTTCAGGATAATAACGCAAATCATTTCCGGGACTGTTTCCGGTTATGATATTAAATCTCAGCGCGTCCGCGCCGTATGCTTCTATCACTTCCATCGGATCAACACCGTTGCCGAGCGATTTGCTCATCTTTCTTCCGAGCGAGTCGCGTATCAATCCGTGGTATAATACGGTTCTGAACGGTATCTCCCTCATATGCTCCAGGCCTGAAAATATCATTCTAGCAACCCAGAAGAATATTATATCGTAACCCGTCACCAGTACGCTTGTAGGATAAAAATATTCTAGGTCTTCAGTCTTATCGGGCCATCCTAATGTTGAAAACGGCCATAAAGCAGAGGAAAACCAGGTATCAAGAACATCCGGGTCCCGCTCAATCTTTTTGCTGCCGCATGCTTCACAAGCTTCCGGGTCACTGCGCGAAACTGTTACATGATTGCAGTCGGCGCAATACCAGGCCGGAATCTGATGTCCCCACCACAGTTGACGTGAGATGCACCAATCATGTGCATTGCGCATCCAATTTGAATATATCTTGACAAAGCGTTCGGGAACAAACTTTATCCTGCCGTCTTCCACAACCTCAAGAGCGTCCTTTGCCAGAGGCTCCATCCTAACAAACCATTGCGGGCTCATCAAAGGTTCAACACTTGTACCGCAGCGGTAACACACACCTACCGAATGGTCGCAGCTATCCACTTTTACGAGATACCCTTCAGTTTCAAGATCTCTGACAATTGCCTCCCTTGCTTTGTAACGATCCATTCCGTCATATTTTCCGCCGTTTATCACATGAGCGTTTCCGTCCAGCACCAGCAGTTGCTCCAGGTCATGACGCTGACCTACCTCAAAGTCGTTTGGATCATGACAGGGAGTTATCTTCACACAGCCGGTTCCAAATTCCATATCAACATATTCATCGGCAATGATCGGAATCTGTTTATTAACAAGAGGCAGAATACATGTTTTTCCCACTAGCTCTGTATAGCGTTCGTCGGAGGGATTGACGGCGACGGCAGTGTCTCCCAACATGGTCTCAGGGCGGGTCGTCGCTACGGTAATGTAGCCGCTACCGTCGCTCAAAGGATAGCGTATATGCCAAAAATGTCCTTTTTGATCTTCGTGCTCTACTTCAGCGTCGGAAAGCGCGGTGGTGCATTTAGGGCACCAATTAATAATCCTGCTGCCTTTATAAATAAGCCCTTTTTCATAAAGTGAAACAAATACCTCGCGCACTGCACGGCTGCAGCCCTCGTCCATTGTAAAACGCTCCCGCTCCCAATCGCAGGATGAGCCGAGTGTTTTAAGCTGCTCTACTATCCGGCTGCCGTACTTGTGCTTCCATTCCCATACCTTTTCAACGAACCTCTCACGTCCGATGTCATAACGTGAAAGACCCTGTTCGCGAAGCTCTTCTTCAACTTTAATCTGAGTTGCTATACCTGCGTGATCTGTGCCGGGTACCCACAGAGCTGAGTATCCCTGCATGCGTTTAATTCTTATAATAACATCCTGAAGAGTTTCATCAAATGCATGGCCCAGATGAAGCTGACCCGTAACGTTGGGCGGCGGTATCACTATCGTAAAAGGCTCTTTTTCAGGGTCGATTATACCCCGAAAATATCCGCCGTCCATCCACAGCTTATATATTCTTTTTTCGACCTGCTTTGGTTCGTAAATTTTAGAAAGCTCTTTCATTCCCTTTCACTCCTCTTGGTTTGTTTACAGTAAAATAAACCCCGGGCATTACTGCCCGGGGCGAACAATGTCCGCGGTACCACCCGGATTCGGCTAAATTAACCGCTCTTAAATGCTTCTATAACGGGAAGCTCCCGGCGGTGCTTACATTTTAAGATTTCAGGCCGCGGCTCGAGGGCGACCTTCGCGAGCCCCTCGCGGAGACTTACACCTGCCGTCTCCTCTCTGTGCGTTAGGGCGCGTTACTCCTCCCTGTCATAACCCTTTATATTCTGTTTAGTGCAGTATAAATAAATAATAGCCCCATGTCAACCAAAATAATAGACGAAAGAGAACAATAGCAATATAAAGCTTTATTTTTCCGCTATTTATGTTAATATTAAGTGCATGACTAAATTGGAGCTGGTGTTTTGTATGGATACGGAAACCGCGAAAAATTTTATAGAAGCTTTTATTGAACAGGACATAGCAGAAGGCGGACGTTTTGCCGGTATGCGCGTTCATACGCGTTTTCCGCCCGAGCCGAACGGCTATCTGCATATCGGCCACTGTAAAGCGCTATGTATCGATTTCGGAAGCGCTTTGAAGTTTGGCGGATTATGCAATCTTCGTATGGATGACACAAACCCTGCCAAGGAAGATACCGAATATGTCGAAGCCATCAAGGAAGATATTCACTGGCTTGGATTCGATTGGGAGGATCGTTTTTACTACGGTTCCGATTATTTCGACCAAACATATACGCTTGCTGTCGAGCTCATTAATAAGGGACTTGCTTATGTATGTGAGCTTACTCCCGAGGAATTTCGCGAATACCGCGGAGATATTGGCGTACCCGCTATAAGCCCTTGGCGGGATCGGCCTGTCGAAGAATCCCTTATATTGTTTGAGAGAATGAAAAACGGTGAATTCCCAAAGGGTAAATATACGCTGCGCGCCAAGATTGACCTGAACTCAGGCAACTTTAACATGCGTGACCCGGTGCTTTACAGAATTAATTACGCTCACCACCACAGGCAGGGCGACAAATGGTGCATCTATCCTATGTACGATTTCGCTCATCCGATACAGGATATGATTGAGGGTATAACCCATTCGCTCTGCTCACTGGAATATGAGGATCACAGACCGCTTTACGATTGGGTCGTCACCAATACTTCTCTACCGGCGAAACCACGGCAGATAGAGTTTTCCCGATTGGATATAAACTACACCGTATTGAGTAAGCGCAAGCTTCGCTTGCTTGTTGAAAATGGTCTTGTATCAGGATGGGATGACCCGCGTATGCCCACTTTGTGCGGAATGCGTCGGCGGGGCTATACTCCGGAAAGTATCCGCAGTTTTATAGAAAGAGTCGGCGTATCGAAAAATACAAGTATTGTCGATTACGCTTTTCTCGAGCATTGCCTGCGTGAGGATTTAAATATACACGCACAGCGCGCCATGGCTGTTCTGCGTCCGGTTAAGCTTACGATTGTTAACTATCCTCAGGAATTAAGTGAAGAGTTTGAAATAGAAAACAACCCCGAAGACGAAAACATGGGAACAAGATTCGTATCATTTTCAAGGGAGTTATGGATAGAAGCCGAAGACTTTGAAGAGGTACCCCCTAAAAAATATAACAGGCTGTATCCCGGAAACGAGGTAAGGCTTAAAGGAGCTTATATAATCAAATGCACCGGCTGCCAAAAAGATGAACAAGGTAACGTTACGCAGGTTTTTGCGACTTATGACCCCGATTCACGAGGCGGAAACGCTCCTGATGGAAGAAAAGTGCGTGGTACTATACACTGGGTAGATGTTAAAACCGCAGCAGACGCTGAAATACGACTCTACGACTGTCTGTTTACTGATCCGGAGCCGGACGCTCCCGATAAGGATTTTCTAGAATTAATAAACCCGTCATCTCTTGAGATATTAAAGGGATGCAAGATAGAAGCAATGCTTAAAAATGCAGTTTTACCGTCAAATTTTCAATTTTTGCGCACCGGCTATTTCTGTGTGGACAAAGATTCAAAATCTGAGGATCTGGTTTTCAACAGAAGCGTAGCTCTTAAGGAAAGCTTTAAGAAAAACGCAGGTTAATACTTCCTTTAGAAACATAAACTCCGTTCCGCTAAAAGCAGTACGGAGTTTATGTTTTTTAACTTAACAGGCCGGTCAGAATTCAATTCATATTGTTCCGGTCCCATTTGTTGATGCTGCTGGCCTGCACATATAACCTTACATAGCTCTGATGGCGCGATCGGCATATATGTTCGGCATCAAGTGCTGCAAGTACTGCGCAGCCGCTTTCTTTTATATGCGCGCAGTCAGTGAAACGGCATTTACCGAGATAAGGCGAGAATTCCCGAAATGCCGACTGCAGCTCACTTTTTTGCGCAAATTCGATTTCGTCCGCATCGAGCGAAGAATATCCCGGTGTATCTATTATCATCGTCCCATGTTCAAGATAGTAAAGCTCAACATGCCTTGTAGTGTGCCTTCCCCGACCGAGTTTCTCGCTTACAGTGCCGGTAGGTAAATTTAATGTGGGAGAAAGCGCATTGAGTATGCTTGACTTTCCGACACCCGAGTTGCCGGTGAATACGTTTATTTTGCCTTTAATCCAGTTATGTAGTTTATCAATGCCTTCTCCGGTTATTGCACTGGTCTGTATTGAAGTAATACCGGCGCTAATATATATGGAGTATAGCTCGTCTGCTCTGTTTAAATCAACTTTATTAATACATATAACAGGCTCGCAGTTTTTCAACTCTGCGATCGCCGCTATACGATCTACTAAAAAGGGATCCGTTACAGGTGTAGCTCCTGAGGCAAATATAACGATCTGATCAACATTTGCAACAGAGGGACGTTTAAAGCAGTTGGACCGGGGTAATATATCCATCAGATACCCTTCATTGCGACCGACACACTCTATAAGTACGCGGTCTCCAACCAGAGGATTAAGTTTACTAATTCTGAACTTACCTCGGGCACGGCAACGTTTTCGTCCATGTTCGGTATCCACATCATAAAAACCGCTTAGGGATCGGATTATTAAGCCTTCAATCATTGCTGTTTCCGTCACTGTTATCAGGCGGTGCGGTTTCAGGCGGCATTTCACTGCCAGGATCGGTCGATTCCGGCGGGGGGTCGCTTTGCGCCGGGGTTTGTGTGGGTTGCTCGGACTCTACCGGTGGATTACTCTGCGCCGGAGACTCTTCGGGCAAATGGCTTTCAAGGGGAGGGTTGCTCTGCTGCGGCGGGTCGGTTTCTGCGATATATCCCGATCCGTCAGAAATCGTCATATTTACCTTTGTTCGTTCCGCAACGGTAGTCCACGGGGAAATGCTCTGCTCGATTACCTCACCGGCGGGTCTGTCGCTGGGGCCAGACCTTATAGAACCAACAGTAAGGTTTAAATTTTCAAGCGATATTGTCGCTTCTTCAACTCGTGTTCCGATTATATTCGGCACTGTAACATAAATAATCTCCGGTCCGCCGCTGACTGTGATAAATACAGTGTCCCCCGGGCGCAGGATAGTTCCGGCTTCAGGAAGGGTACTGACGATAAAGCCCTCGGTTATTGTGTCGGACGTGATGGTTTCACTGTCATCCGAAACATTAAGTCCGAGTTTCTCAAGGTCAATTATTGCCTGCCTGTAGTCCTTATTGATGATATTCGGCATACTTACCGTCTCGCTGCCGTTTGAAACAACAACGGTCATATCGTAGCCTTCTTCTATCTTTCGGACTGTTCTTCCGGCCTTCGGTGATTGTTCTATAATATAGCCTTCCTTGACAGTATCGCTTGGTTTGTAAGTTGCTGTTATGTTAAAGTAGTCAGTATAATTGTCGTTGTCCAGTACATCATCATATAGGCTGCCTACAAGATTAGGTATTTTTATTGTCTCTGCTTCTGTAAACATATCTTTGAACCAGTAGTTGTACAGAAATAAAAACATACCGACAAGAAAGACTATCACACAGAATATACCTGTGAGCGTTGATACGCGTCTTGCCCGTCTAACGCTTTTTTGATACTCTATTCGCGACATTTCACCACGATTTGATACAACAGGAACAGGCTGTTCTTCAATATGTCTAAGCCGTCCAGACTGATATCTGTCAGACAGGGCGATTGTCCGCTCGGGCTTACTGTCTTCAATTCCCGGGGCGATGAAGGCCAGTTCACTATAGTCAAATTGTATCTCCGGGTTTTTTCGAAATTCCTCCAGGTCGGCAAAAAGCTCGTCTGCGGACTGATATCGTTTTTCAAGACTAGGTTCCATCGCACGTATAATTATATCTTCGAACCCGGCCGGAATATCCGGATTTAATTCACGGGGCGAAAGCGGTATTGAACTTATGTGTTGAATGGCCACCGAAACGGCGCTGTCGCCTTCAAAAGGCAGGCGTCCGGTTAGCATCTCATACATCACAACCCCGAGAGAATAAATGTCGGTCCGTGAATCGACATACCCGCCTTTTGCCTGTTCGGGAGAAATGTAATGTACGCTTCCCAGTGTCTCACGAGTCAAAGTATTCTGCGTTGATGACAGGCGTGCGATCCCAAAATCGGCAACCTTAACGCTGCTGTCCTTAAGTATCATTATATTGTGCGGCTTAATGTCGCGATGTACTATATCTCGGCTATGCGCGTGAGCGAGCGCTTTTGTTATTTGTGTTGAAAAATGGAGCGCTTCTTTCCAGGTGAGTATACCGCGTTTTTGCATATATTGTTTGAGCGTTATACCCTCAATGAGCTCCATAACTATATACTCAACTTCCGTTGAGCGGGAAACATCGTATACAGCGACAATGTTAGCGTGAGACAACATCGCTACAGCCTGCGACTCGCTGTGAAAGCGACGGCGGAAATCATCATCTACCGCAAGCTCTTCCTTAAGCAGTTTTACGGCTACATAACGGTTAAGTCGTTGATCGAGCGCTTTGTACACGATCGCCATTCCGCCTATACCTATCCGCTCCCGTATCTCGTAGCGGTTATCAAGTAGCTTGCCAACATATTTATCCATCGTATCCATCATTGGCCCTCCATCCGATTAGCTGTAAAACACATCAGATGCTCATTTCTGCATTAATATAAGGCTCACGTTATCCGGTGCGCCTCGCGAGAGGGCTATATCCAGCATGCGCTGCGCTGCTGATTCCGTATCACCGCCATATATGAGCTCAAAAAGTAATTCCTGCGGATTGACCACACCGGTTAATCCGTCTGTACATAGAAGCAAATATTCTTCAGGGTTCATATAAAGAGAAAATACATCACAGCGTAACATTATATCTGTGCCCAGCGCTCTCGTGATATAGTTTTTATTCGGGTGACGCCACGCTTCCTCGCGGAGGATTTCACCCCGGTCGACCATATCTTCAACAAGCGAATGATCCTTCGTCACCTGCACAATTCCCTTTTCAGAAACAGTATAGCATCTGCTGTCGCCGACGTTAATGATTTTCATCATCTCACCGTCGCCGACTGCGGCAACCAGAGTTGTGCCCATACCCCGGTATTCCCTTTTGCTTCTTCCGCTGGTATACACTGCTTCGTTTGCCAATGCGGCACATCGTCTTAAAAGTTCATCGTCGACTGGTTGAAGTTCAAGTCCGGATTTGAGCGTTTTAACAAAGGTATCTGCGGCAAGCGCGGCAGCGTAGCCGCCGGCCTTTGCACCGCCCATACCGTCACACACAACGCAAATGGCGGTTTCGATACCAGTCTTTTCAGGTATATATATTTCGGCCGAGACCGCGTCTTGGTTTTCGGTGCGCGCTTTGCCCACATCACTGAGAGCCCAAAGTCTCACACTATAATCTCCTTCCCTTCGGCTTTTCTGCGAAGCTGACCGCAGGCTGCTTCTATGTCTGCACCAAGTCTCCGTCTTATTGTTACGTTCACACCATGCTTTTTAAGAAGTCGGGAAAACTCCGCTGTGTCGCCGGGTTTCAGCGGGCTGTTTTCAATGTTGTTAAGCCTTATAAGATTTATGTGCCCATGAACATTCTTCATTAAAGAAGCGAGACGCTCGGCTTGCCAAACACGGTCGTTAATACCTTTTATAAGCGCATACTCAAAAGATATCCTTCGCCCTGTAATTTGATAATAACGTTTGCACGCGGCCATAAGAGCCTCAACAGGATACTTCCTGTTTACCGGCATAAGCGTGCTTCTTGTCTCGTTATCAGGTGCGTGCAACGATATAGATAAAGTCAATTGTAAGTTATTTTCGGCCAGTTTGTCAATTCCCTCGACGATACCGCATGTAGACAGTGAAATATGCCTCATTCCGATACCCATTCCATCAGGGTTGTTGATAATATTTAAAAAGCGCAGAACATTTTCAAGATTATCCAGAGGCTCTCCGATACCCATCAAAACAACATTTGAAACGGGTTTTCCGCATTCTGCGGCCGAAAACATTACCTGGTCCAGCATCTCCGATGCAGACAGATTTCGCACAAGACCGGCTCCGGCAGAGGCACAGAAAACACAACTCATCCGGCACCCTACCTGTGAGGATATGCAGGCAGTGTTACCGTGTTCGTAGCTCATCAGAACGCTTTCCACGGCATGGCCGTCGCCGAGCTTCCATAAATATTTAACTGTACCGTCTTTTTCTGAAATTAACCTGCTTGCTATTTCAGGAGCGGTTATATAAAAGCGCTCGTCAAGCTTATGGGAAAGCGCAGCGCTTATATCGGTCATTTGCGAGAATTCTTTTACAGTCCGAGAAAGCCAGCGGAAAATTTGTTTTGCTCTGAAGTCTTTTTCGCCGAGAGCGTTAAGCTCTGATTCGATTTCGACCGGCAGCATTGACTTTATATCTTTTTTCAATGTTTCTTTCTGAGTCTGCATATGAAAAAACCGTCCGTTCCATATTCGCCCGGCAGCAGCGTTATATGCCCGTCAGATACATAAGGTAAGCCGTTAATCGCAAATGGTTCCGGCTCAAAACCGCTGCTTTCGTTTAAAAAAGCCTCCATGACGCTTTCGTTCTCTTCTTTAATCAGTGTACAGGTCGAATAAAGCAGTATTCCGCCTAAGTTAACATAAGTAGATAGATTCTTTAATATGGCCAACTGCTTTTTAGGCAGTACCGATATTGAAGCAAGAGATTTATATCTTATTTCCGGTTTTTTTCTGATTACTCCGAATCCCGAACAAGGAACATCTGCCAAAACACGGTCAAACGCTCCTATGTATTTTTTATGCGGTACTGACGCGTCCATGACTTTAGTTTCGATCAGATCAAGTCCCAATCTTCTTGCGCCTTCAGTTATTGGAACAAGCTTCTTTTCGCTGACATCGCAGGAGAGTACGCTGCCTTCTCTTCCCAATGCAGAGGCGGCAGCAAAGGTTTTGCCTCCAGGAGAAGCGCATGCGTCAATAATTTTATATCCCGGACAAATATCAGCTGCCTCGACGACTATTGCCGCAGCAGGATCCTGAACTGTGAATAATCCGTCTTTAAATGCCTTTAGTTGTGAAACTGAGCCTGTCGTCGCTATTTCAAGCATGTAAGGTAAAAGCTCATGTCTTTTTACCGCGCAGCCTTCCTCCTGCAGTGCCTGTATTAATTGCTCTGTACGCACATGCGGAGTGTTTACCCGTGCGTATATCGGAGGGATATCATTATCTGAGGATAGTATTACTTGGGTCATTTCAACTCCGTACGCTTTAATAAAGTACTCAACCAATTCCTGCGGATGGCTGTATTTGACCGACAGATATTTTATCATATCGTCAGGTTGGGGCAGCGGGAGTTCCGATGAAAATTCAGCGACCCTGCGCAGCACTGCGTTAATAAGTTTTACCGCACCGAGGTTTGTATATTTTTTTGCCAGCTCGACACCCTCGCTGACGGCTGCACTTTTCGGTACTCTGTCCATAAACGCTATCTGGTAAGCGGACAGACGCAGTATATCTAGCACCTCAGGCTGAAGCGCGGATATCCCGCCCTTGACAAAATAGGATAGCCAATAGTCAATAAGAATCATATTTTGCATGATGCCCGATGTAAGTCGCATTGCAAAACTCGTTTCCCGGGGGTCGGGTCCCGCTTTCTGAGCTTCAATTTCGGGTCTTTTGCCCTTTCTGAAAGCGGAAAGAGCTCTGAAAGCAGCCTCTCTTGCAGTATTTATCATAGCATGCGGTGGCCGTTGGCGTAGTCAGCTGCTGACATTTTTTTGCCGCCGGGAGCCTGCAGCTGAGTTATCATTAAGGTTGCACCGTTTCCGCAAGCAACCTCTATGCCTTTTTTGCTTACATTTAAAATACTGCCGGGATCGGCCGAAGTAATGTTGTTTGTTTTTTCGGCCATGTGTATTTTAAAATGGGTCCCGGCTAATTCTGCAACAGCTGAAGGCGACGGATTCAGACCGCGTATCTTATTGATTATGTGCTCAGGAGTTGAATTCCAGTCTATAGGACACATTTCTCTGGTTATCGGCGGAGCATAAGTTGCTTTTGAAGAATCCTGAGGGTGTCTGACCGCAGTTTTGTTTTCAATCATATTTAAAGATTCTATTAACAGTTCAGCTCCCACCCGAGCAAGCCGCTGATATAGCTCTCCAAACGTCTCGGATTCTCCCACATCAACCGCTTTGCTGTCGATTACATCACCTGTATCCATGCCTTCATCCAGGAACATTGTAGACACCCCGGTACGTTTTTCACCGTTTAAAACTGCCCATTGTATGGGAGCCGCTCCCCTGTATGCGGGAAGCAATGAACCGTGCACGTTAACGGTTCCGAGCGGCGGTATCTCAAGAAGATTTTTTGTCAGTATGCTCCCGAAAGCGACAACTACAAATATATCGGCACAATAAGCTCGCAGCAGTTCAGTTGTTTGCGGATCCTTAATAGATTCCGGTTTTATAAGAGGAAAGCCGCGTTTTAGCGCATATTGCGCTGTATCGCTCGGTATCGGTTTCATCCCTCTGCTTTTCGGTGAATCGGGACGCGATACAACGGCGGCAATTTCGTGTTTCGAGATATCCAGAGCCTGTAAAGAAGAAACAGCAAAGGATGGAGTGCCCATAAAAACAATTCTCACACTGACCTCCGTAAGGTTAGTTATTCAGTCGTTTTCCGCTCCTCTGTCGGAAGTGTATTCGTCTGCTTCTTCCGGACTGAGGATGCGCTCTGCAACTTTGTCAAAAAGTACACCGTGAAGATGATCAATTTCATGGCAGAAAGCTCTAGCCGTCAGGCCTGATCCCTCGCGTTCGAAAGAATTTCCGAATCTGTCCTGCGCCCTGACTATAACGTGTAACGGGCGCTTGACTATTCCCCATACACCCGGAATTGACAAACAGCCCTCGGGTCCTTCCTGTATACCGTCGTTTTCAATTATAGCAGGATTAATAAGCTCAATAATTTCATCTTCATCACCGGTAGTGTCTACAACAAGCGCGGCGTTTCGCAGCACTCCTACCTGCGGAGCGGCGAGACCGAGTCCGTTCGCGCTGATGAGAGTCTCGCGCATGTCATCCAGGAGAGTGTGGAGTCTCTGATTAAAATTTGTTACCTCGCGGCTTTTTTTTAGCAGCTGCGGGTCGCCTCTTTTTAAAATGTTTCTGGTTCCCATATCATCACTCCTAATCCAGTGGGTCAACGTCGCCGAATATAGCCACGTCTTTGAACCTGCCTCTGTATTTTCTTATAGCTCCCGCAATAAGAGCTCTCGCGAGAGGATCCGGCGGAGAGCTTAAAAACACTCTGTACCTATATCTGCCCATAACACGTAAAACCGAAGCCGGTGCGGGACCCAGAACACGAAAACCGTCTCTTCCTTCAACAGAGGCTTCAAGAGCGCTTTTAAGCTCCCTGCAGCACTCAACAACTCTTTCCTCATCCTCTCCGGATGCAAAAAGCGCGTAAAGATCGGCTATAGGAGGTGATCCTAAAATTCTCCGAAGCTTAATCTCGCGATTATAAAACGCTCCGTAATCCTGTTCTGCAGCGCACTTTATTGTCTCATTGTCCGGTGTGAATGTCTGGATTACGGCGCGTCCCGTTTTTTCACCACGCCCGCTACGGCCGACTACCTGCGTAATAAGCGAAAAGGTGTTTTCCTGTGCACGCCAGTCACCGGAATAAAGCGCCTGATCAGCAGATAAAACACCGACGAGGGTTACATTATCAAAATCGAGCCCTTTAGTAACCATCTGAGTCCCGAGCAGAACAGGGACCTTGTTCGTTTCAAAATCATTAAGTATGGCTTCATGAGAATGGTGCGCTCCAACCGTGTCAGCATCCATCCTCAGCACCCGAACGCCGGGAAAGCGTTCAATAAGCTCCTGCTCGATCTTTTGTGTACCTGCTCCGATGAAACGAAGAATTCCTCCGCACTTAAAACAGTTATTCTCTGCCGTTGTAGAATAGCCGCAGTAATGGCACATCATCCTTTTATTGGCTCCGTGATATGTCAAATGAACGCTGCATCGGGGACATTCGTACATAAATCCGCAATCGGGACATGATACTATGCTGTTGGTGCCGCGTCTGTTAATGAAGAGAATCGCCTGCTCTCCCGATTCAATATTCTTTTCCAACTCACTAATAAGTACGCTGCTCAAACTACCCCCATTTCCGTTTTTCAGCTCACGTTTCATATCCGCTATAATTACCTTAGGCAGTTGTCTGCGGTTATAGCGCTCTTTAAGAGTATACAGCGTATATTTGCCGTTAAGGGCGTAATACATACTCTCTACGGCCGGAGTTGCACTTGCCAGCAATAGCAGGGCATTATCAACAGAACACAGATACTTAGCCACATCACGCGCATGGTATCTTGGATTCATTTCGGATTTATATGTGTGTTCTTGTTCCTCATCTATTATAATAAGTCCCAGGTTCTCAAGCGGAGCGAATACAGCGCTGCGAGTACCGACAACCACATCTACCAGGCCGCTCTTTATACGCTTCCACTCGTCAAAACGTTCTCCTGTTGATAGAGAACTGTGCAATACGGCTACCCTTTCACCGAAATTACGTCTCATGGTTGCGACTAACTGGGGTGTAAGCGATATCTCCGGAACCAGCGCAACAGCTTTTTTGCCCTTCTCAATCGCATATGCAATAAGACGTATGTATACGGCGGTTTTCCCGCTTCCTGTTACACCGTAAAGAAGTCCCGCCTTTGCTTCACCTGTTTCCATCAGTGCCTTGAAAACTTCATACGCTTCCTGTTGTTCGGCTGTCAGCGCGGTGATAGGCTGTCCCGCGGAAGAAGGAATCGGCGGCCGTCTGAAAACTGCTTTGTGTTCCAGTTTTATAAGTCCGTTTCTGACCAAAGCTTTGAAACTTCCGGTACCTGCCCCCGTAAAATAAGCAATTTCCTTCATCGGCGCTTCCCCGAAATCCAACAACAAGCGAAGAATTTCTGCTTGCTGCGGTGCACGCCTAGCTCGGGCAGCGACATATTCGAGTGCTTGTTCAGGGCTAACTGCCAGAATAGCGTAAATGACCGTTTTATCACCGGATAGCGTCCATAGCCCGGAAGGCAGCATAGCCCTTCCCGCTTCATACAAAGTGCAGAAAAAGTGCGATTTCATCCATTTTGCAAGTTTGAGATTGCGTGCGGAAAGCACCGGGGCTGAATCAAGCACATTTGTTATCGGCTTTAATGTCGCAGTATCATCGCTTTCACCTACTTCAAAAATAAAGCCTTCGGTTTCCCTGTTGCCTCTTGAAAAGGGGGCGGTAACTCGAACTCCTGGAACTGCTTTATTAACGAATTGTTCCGGTACCGTGTATGTGTAGAGTCTGTCAATGGCAAAATTAGCGGCTGCAACCGCGACACCTACGGTTGTTTCCATTGTTCAGCTCCTTTCGGTTACCAGGTGCAACTATTGGTGCAAAGCGGTATACTTCACAGCGAGATTCGCCTTTAATACAATTTCAGCGGATTTTTGCCTTTACCTTGCCCGCTGCGATTTCATCAATCGCCAGTGAAACTGGCTTTTTATCTAGTGTAATACCCATATTTTCGGCTTCTTCTGATATTTCTCTGGACCTTTGCGCTATTAAATTTACGAGAAGATATCTGCTTTTAATTTTTTCTAAAAGCGAGGACATAGACGGATAAAGCATCATAATAGGGTTCCTTTCTTTTTCGTAATTCTCAATATGCGGATTTGCTATTTAAAATAGTGCAGCCGATTTGCTGTTCTGCATTTTTCGGCTATAATAATTGAGGCTGCTTCTTCGGCCGCGGTTTCTACACGGTCATTAATAATTACATATGAATACATACCGACACGTTCACATTCTTTGCGAGCCTGAATGAGTCGTTTTTGAATTTTATCCTCGGAATCCGAGCCGCGCGCTCTCAGTCGGTTCTCAAGCTCGGAGAAACTTCCGGGAAACAAAAACATACCGATTGTGTCCGGACGCTTAGTCATTACCTGAGCGGCACCCTGAGTCTCAATGTCTAATATCACATCATATCCCTCTGCCAGCTTTTCATCAACAGGTTGAGACGGTGTACCGTAATAATTATTGACATATCGGGCCCACTCCAGCAGGAGATCCTTTTCAATCATCTCAAGAAATTGCTCTTTCTTTACAAAATTATAATCAAAGCCGTCCCGTTCACCGCGCCTTGGTTCTCTGGTTGTCGCAGATATAGAAAAATATGTCATATCGAGTCTTTTTAAGAGCCGGGCAATGACGGTACTTTTCCCTGCACCGGACGGGCCAGATATTACATACAGTTTACCCCTTTGTACCATTTTCATCCTCCTGTCCGTCCGTAATACCGAGTGCTACATCGCCCGGCGAAAGCGCTGAAAGCACTATATGTCCGCTGTCGGTTACTATTACCGACTGAGTTTTTCTGCCGTAAGTTGCGTCAATAAGCGATCCTCCGTCCCGAGCGTCCTGTATCATCCTTTTTATAGGAGCTGAGTCCGGGTCTACCACAGCAATTACTCTGTGCGCGGATACCGCGTTACCAAACCCAATGTCTACCAGCTTCACTTAAACAACCTCCTATTCAATGTTTTGAATCTGCTCGCGAAGCTTCTCTAGCTCTCCCTTCATGTCCACAACCGTTCTTGTCATTGTGACATCAGTGCATTTTGAGCCTATGGTGTTTATTTCACGATTAAGCTCTTGAACAAGGAAGTCGAGCTTTCTGCCGACAGATCCCCCACCGGTCAGCATGGTTCTAAACTGTCCAATATGGCTCGAGAAACGTACCAGCTCCTCATCGATAGCAACCTTATCGGCATATATCGCCGCTTCCGTCAATATTCTTGACTCGTCAACGCCTGCCGTACCGAGAAGATCACACATGCGCTTATATAATTTCTCTCGGTATTCGGATACCGTCTGCGGACTTCTTTTCGCGGCTTCGGCAGCTAAGAATTCGATAGTTTTCAGTTTTTCAAGCATGTCTTCGCGCAGCTTTTCACCTTCGCGTACGCGCATCTCATTAAAATCTGCAAGCGCTGTGTCCAGCAAAGCGGAAAGGTCACAGATAAAACTCTCTTGATCGATCTCTTTTTTCTCTGTTACAAATATGTCGGGCAACTTGGAATACATAGACACTCCGGCATCATTGCACAAACCATATTTATCGCTCATTAACTTGAATGCAGAAATATATGCCTCAAGCAGAGATTCGTTAAGTACTATTGTAGTATCATTTGCCTTAGAACTGTCAATATTGATAAAAACATCTGTTTTGCCGCGCGCGACTGCGCTTTGCAGCCGCAAGTTTACGGTTTCCTCAGCGAATGAATACAGACGCGGAATACGGATTGAAGAATCAAAGAAGCGGTTGTTGACCGATTTAATCTCCACGGTTATAACTAAATCCCCCGAAGTACCTTTTGCGCTACCGTAACCTGTCATACTTCTTATCAATTCTATTTGTCTCTCCCTTTATGAAGTCTCTTTTGATACAGTGATATCAATCTCGAAAAGCCTATGTCATAAATAACAAATACCGCGGTTCCCATAAGTGCGAGCAGCCAAAGAGCAGTTTCGGGCAGGATGATATCTCCGGCAAAGCCGTTCCGCCACAAATAATAAGCGACAGATAAAGTAATAAAGAAAACGATTATCTTGCATATCCAACATAGCAGCGGAGATTTGATACGTTCGCAGAGGCTCTTAACTATAGGATACCATCCGAAAAAAATCGAGAAGAGGATTGCTCCGGTTTTAGTTGGAGCCAGCAAAAGAGCCAAAGCAGCAGCCGCTGTGAATTGCAGCACAGAATATAGGTAACCGCATTTCATCAACGTTACGGCCGTAGCAAGTCCGGACACCGCTGCAGCCGCTATCCTCGCAGTCGGGAAGAGGGAAGACATTATATTAATTACTACCGCTGCTGCTGTGCACATAGCTGCCACAGCAATATTACCGGCTCTCATTCGCATATCAGCAACAGCTAATTAGGTCGCCGCCCAAACACTCGCAGCAGCAGTCGGCAGCTATTAAAGTTGAGCAGCAGCTGCAGGCGTCATTAGAAGTCATTCCGGGTCTTGCCGGTCGGTAAAAACTACCCTGCATATCCATGTAACTCGCTGCCTGTCTGTATTCCATATTGCCCGGGTCCATCTTAACCGCTGCCAGATAATAACGCCTTGCTTCATCGAGCCAGCCTTTTCTATAACATAAGCTGCCCATCAGAAAATTCCATTCTGCGTCTCTGGTCTGAATTGTTGACAACAACCTGTCTGCAGTAGCAAGATCACCGGAATTAATAGCCTGACGTACACGTAAATACACGTTGTTTGAAGTGCTGCTGTTTTGCCTGGCACTCTGCCCGGAATCTTGGCGTGTATATCCGTAGCGAGCCCTGGATGAGCCATAGGTGGATGAACTGTACCCTGCGCTGCGTTCTGCGTTGATGGCATCGTATGCTTCGTTGATTTCTTTCATTTTTTCCTCGGCGAGATCTTCCAGAGGATTGTCATGATAATTGTCCGGATGATACTTTCGTACCAGTTCTCTGTATGCTTTTTTAATATCTTCGTCATCAGCGTATGCCGATACGCCGAGAACGCTGTACGGGTCCTTCATGTGACACTCCTTTGTACCTATCTTATCTCCCGCCGCTTAGCAGGTTCGTATGTGCCGTCAAGAACCGCTTCGACGGTCTGCGGCAATCCTAGTCTGATTATGTTAGTGATTATAGTTGTGTATGTATTTTTGCCGAGAAGCTCAAAATCAGCCAAAATTATTGTCAGAGAATCAAAGATAGTACTGCGAAGCTGCTCTTTCTCGTCATCATCTATAATACCGTCGGCAAAGTATCTGGTAGAAACCGCATTATAACGCCCGGCTTTAAGATCTTCCTGCAGATCATCGTATGCGTCTAGAATATATATAACTCTGCCCAGATGATACAGGATCTGCGATATGACTCTTTCCCTGGGGCCGGTTCCCGCCTCTGAAGCAGCTACAGAAAGGCATTTTGCGAAACAGTCCGCCACCTTGTCTATCGAATCACAATTCTCTTTTTCCAATGTGTTAAGCTCTTTCAGATATCCATAAACGTATCTATCATATTCAGGTCGATATTTTATAGCCCTTTTCCGCATTAGCGAGACACACCAGGCAGCCGGTCTGATCGGAATCGTTCTGAAAAAACCGTTATCACTCAAAGCGTCTTTGATACGATAATAAGCAAGTATGACGGAAATATCAGCCGCAAGCTCCAATTCACCGCATATCGCACGGCAGACTTTCTTTCGTATCGGGGACACAGCGCAGCGGCGCAGTTCCCGGCACACAGTTTCGCCTTCAGGGCTCAACAGCATTGCAAGAAAGGTGAAGTCGTAATTAAGAATAAACCTGGCTGCGAAACCATATCTGTGCTTCAGAGTGTGGCAAAGGCCGCAGTATACAGATCGGAATTCTTCATACTCTCTTACAAGAAGCTCACCCTTAACAGGGCGCACATAGCCATACAAATTAATTCCTCCGTCAGTTGGTGACCTCTGCTTAAGATGTTCTCTAATCTGGTTCAGGCTCTTCCTGTTTAGGGTCCAGTGAAACAACGATGTTGTATTTACCAACCGCTCCCGCTTCACTGTAACCATCAATATCGACCCTGGCCGGTACCGAATAACGGCCGGTTGTCTGTCCGAGAGCGGAAAGATCAGCAACTATGCGGATATTATGAGCGTCTATCAGCTCGACAATTTCGGCGGGACCGCGTATGGTAACTTCCTTATAAGTTGTTATGGCATTAGCAGTAAATCCTTCAGGGACGTTGATCATTTCGATCCTCGTAGCCAGTATACGCTTTGTCTCAAGCCCCTTTATGGTCACAGTTACGGTAGCCTCGATTTCTCCCGAAAGGTTTTCGACTCCGTTTGGTATAGCTATCGTGTAATCATTCGTGTATGAGTATTCAAAATCCGAAATGTCAATAGTACCAAGTGTAATGGTATTAATTCCGGACAAGATTGCTGGATCTCCGGAAAGCATCACGACCTCCGGGTTCACTGTGACAACCGTGTTGGCTGACGTCGCTCCGCCCCCCTCAATAAGACCGACAGACAATACGACATCTTTTATCATGTATATCGGTAAAGTAACGCTAACGGTATCTGTATCCACTTTTATCGCTTCGGATTCAATTGTGTTGCCGTTTTCATCAATAAACACATATTTCATCATACCACTGACGGTCTTTTGGAGGTTTTCCCGCCTGACAACAACCAACGCTTCGGATATCTGCGATATAACGTCTTCAGGACCGCTTACGGTTATTGTTTCCGGATCGAATTCAAACGGGCCTGCCATGAATCCCTCCGCTACTCCAACCGCTCCTTCCGAACTGTCTAAAAGTCCTTTTACCAGCACCGGCTTTCTTATTAGCTTGTCTACTTCTACCGTAATATAAACGGGATCCTTGTTTAATATATAAATATCCTCGTTTTCCGCGATACCGTTGTTGAAGGATATTGTGTATGCTCTGTCCAGAGCGCCTGTATTGCGTATATCGGTTAAGTCGACTGATACCGTAATATCATCGGCAGTCATGTTGCTGAGTATACTCCTTCTACCCATTAGCTTAAGCGTAACAGTTTGTGTTTGCTGGTTTTCGCGAATAATAAGCTGTCTGTCGGCGAGTATATCATCGGCACCCAGAAATGTAACCTTAATACCGGAAATTTGCTTAGTTATTTCCTTATTTTCCACATTTACAACATAAAACCATAGCATTATGGAAAAAAGGATTGAAATAACAATAAAGAAAGCTTTGCTGGTGATTACTTTATTAACCTTGTTTTTTATCATTGTTATTCACCTTCGCAACCGCTTTTTCTTTAAGTCGCTTCTTCTTTGTTTCTTCTTCGCCCATTAACAATTCGTTTCGAAGTAATCGTTCAAACGTTTCCTGCGCCAGATGTCTTTTGAGCATACCGCCAACGGCTACGGATATTGCACCAGTCTCCTCTGATACGACCACAACAACCGCGTCACTGACCTCGCTTGCACCTATTCCCGCCCTGTGGCGCATCCCGAGATCTTTTGACAAATTCGGATTAGTAGAGAGCGGCAGCATGCATCCTGCCGCATATATACGGCCCCGGCGTATTATAACCGCTCCGTCGTGAAGCGGTGTCTTTGGATAGAAAATATTCCTCAGAAGAACCGCCAGGACTTCCGCGTCCAGTATTGCGCCGGTTCTTATAGCGTCATCAAGACGCAAATTTCTTTCAAATATGATTAGAGCACCTATTTTCGCTCGCGACATGTCATGGCAGGCCTGAACGGTCTGGCTAATAACCTTTTCCATTTCCCGGGACCCGCCGGATCGATTGAACAAGGTGATATAGTTTGTACTTCCCACTTTTTCAAAAATACGCCGAAGTTCAGGCTGAAATATCACAATTATAGCAAGGAGTCCTAATTCGACTACCTTGCCCAAAAGAAAACTGACTACCTTCATCTCCAGAAGCGTAGCAGCCCATAGAACGATTATTACAACAATAATTCCTTTTATAACCCTTGCGCTTCCGCTGCGGGAAACCCAAGTCATTATATAATACATAACGAAAGCGATTATTACAATGTCGAGTACGTCGGAAAGATCCATTGAACTGACGTTCGACCAGATAAAATCCGCTACCTTGGCGATGAATTCCATCCCGCTTCCTCCATCTTATGTAAACGGAATAGATGTTCCGAATACCGCAAACTTTATTTAATTATATTATATTATAAGAGCTTTTACAAGAAAATCATCAACAAACCGTAAACCAACAAACCGTAAACCGTATCACCGCTTTGCTATCTGTAAAAAATAATGTCTTAAATACCATAAGCATTCTTACTTCATCGGAATGGTTCCTAGCGCATGGATTCTTCCTGCATGTCCGGAATCAATTATACACGTTTACATATATTTGTCAGTGCATATGCGAGAGCCTCAACATCATCGGACGTACTGAATGCGCAGAAGCTGACGCGAACCGTACCTGATTCATATGTTCCGGCACTGGCGTGTGCAAGCGGAGCGCAGTGCATTCCCGCACGCACGGCAATACCGGCTTCATCAAGCGCAGAAGCTACTGCCTCGCTTTGTACCCCGTCAACTGTAAAGGATAAAACACCTGTCTGGTTATCGATGTTATTCGCGCAGTACAATTTTATTTTCTTTATTGACGACAGCTTTTCGACCGTTAATCTTAAAAGGCTTCTTTCGTGCTCTAAAAGGGATTCAGTCCCCTTCTCCAGCACATATTTAATCCCTGCGCCTAAACCGCAAATACCCGGCATATTATGAGTACCTGCCTCAAGTCGTTCGGGTAGATAATCGGGCATATCCGAAGAACGCGATGCCATACCGCTTCCGCCATACAAAAGCGGATGGGGTCTTTCGTTATTTCCCGTGCATAGGAGAAGACCTATACCCTGCGGTCCGTATAAGCCTTTATGACCCGGCATTGCGATAAAGTCGGCGTTGAGCGCTTCCGAATCAATCGGTAGTATTCCCGCCGACTGTGAAGCATCTATAACCAGGGGAACTCCGCGTTTGCTGCAAAGCAAAGCTATTTCCTCAACCGGGAGAATGGATCCGAAGACATTTGAAACATGATTAACAACTGCCAGTGCCGCTCCGTCAATTGAGTCGCGGTAAGCACGCACAACCGCTTCTTTATCAAATAACGGGCTGCGTGCAACCGTAATGGCGGCACCTGCGGCGTAAATAGGCCTGACGACCGAGTTGTGCTCCCAACCGGAAATAACTACCTTTTTGCCGTATAAGTCATAACTTTTAAACGCAGTATTTAAGGCATGCGTTGCGTTCATTGAATACACTATTCTGCCCGGATCTCTCATGTTAAAAAGAGCTGCTGCCAATTCTCGTGTTTCGTATGCCTTCTGCGCCGCGAGCATCGCAGCCGCGTGCCCACCCCTTCCGGGACTTGCCATTGTCCTTAATGCGGCGGTTACCGCTACGGATACGGAATATGGTTTTATCAGACTTGTAGCGGCGCTGTCCAGGTATATCATGTTATCACCTCGTCTGAACTGCCGTCTGACCTCTTTAGATATATCCTGCCCGGATCAAGGCCAGCCCTTTTCATAACCATAAGTGCGGGGGCAAGGTTTTTTTCAGATATTTTTACACAATATGAACAATCCGAACCGCTTATTTCAGTCGGAGATCTCATTACTATTGCTGTAATCCCGGCATTCTCCATGGCTCGTGCGGTACGTTGAGCGTATGTCAGAGAACGGCATATAATCATATAATGCACCATTACTCTCCCTCCCGAAAAAAGAAGAGCCACCCGGCGGCGGCTCTTCGTATGTGTGCTGTCAGCCGATACATGATATGCGCTTCGGCTGGTAGTTGTTCTGCTTCGGGATTACTGCAGGCAGCCGTTACATGATATTGCGGTTGGCTGCGTATTGTTCTTGTCCGATTCCTGCTGCGGTTTTTGGTCCGTAAATAACTGTTGTGTATCCACTACTGTCGGTATATCCTTTTTCTTTACCGATGGTGCTGAAAAGTCGAGGGCGAAGTCCAGAACCTTATCAACATGATCTGTAGATATGAAATTGAGCGCGTTGCGGACTATCGGATCTATCTCGGAGAGGTCACTTTCATTTTCAGCGGGAATTATAACGGTCTTTACACCGCTTCTGAGCGCAGCCATAGTCTTTTCTTTAAGCCCCCCGATAGGAAGTATACGGCCGCGGAGGGTTATTTCGCCCGTCATGGCTATGTCTCTGCGCACCGGAGCACCGGTCAGCGCGGAAATCATCGCCAGTGTCACTGTTATGCCGGCTGAAGGCCCGTCTTTCGGTACTGCGCCTTCAGGGAAATGCACATGAATGTCTTTGGTTTTGTAGAAATTAGGTTCTACGGGTAGTTTATCGGCGCGGCTTCTGATATATGTCATACCGGCATGGACGGATTCTTTCATGACCTCTCCCAGGTTTCCTGTCAGTTCGAGTCTTCCGCTGCCTTCCATGACATTTACCTCAACGTCAAGAATATCTCCGCCGACACTGGTCCATGCGAGCCCGCGAGCGATTCCGATCTCGTCTTTTGCGCGAAGTCCTTCGGGTTTGTATTTTTTAGGCCCTAAATAGTCCTCGAGCGACTTATCGGTAATGGTGACACTTTTTACACCTTCATCAAGGAATTTAAGCGCCGCGCGCCTGCATATCCTTGCAAGCTCTCGTTCGAGAATACGCACCCCGCTTTCCTTCGTCCATCCTGCAATTATTTCGCGGATAGTATTATCGGTGATGCGTATCTGTGAAGCTTTTATGCCATGCTTCTTTTTCTGCTTCGGAAGCAGATGACGTTTTACTATCTGAAGCTTTTCTTCATCTGTATAACTTGTCAGCTCAATAACTTCCATCCTGTCTAAAAGCGGGCGCGGTATCGTAGATGTTGTATTCGCCGTGGTTATAAACAATACCTTAGAAAGGTCAAATGGCAATTCAAGGTAGTGATCGCGAAAAGTGGAGTTTTGCTCTATATCGAGGGCTTCCAATAGGGCAGAAGACGGATCTCCGCGGTAGTCACTGCCGAGTTTGTCAATTTCATCAAGAAGTAACAGCGGGTTTCTTGTTCCTGCCTGCGAAATAGCATTGATAATCCTGCCCGGCATAGCCCCGACGTAAGTTTTTCTGTGGCCGCGTATTTCGGCTTCATCGTGAACGCCGCCAAGTGATATGCGTGCGAGTTTTCTGTTAAGGGCTTTTGCAACACTCGATGCTACAGATGTTTTTCCCGTTCCGGGAGGTCCGACTAGGCAGAGTATAGTACCTCTTGATTCGGGCGCAAACTGTTTAACCGCTATAAATTCAATAATACGCTTTTTAACCTTTTCGAGTCCGTAATGATCTGCGTCAAGTATTTCGCGCGCTATATTAACATCCGCTCTTTCCGGACTCGTAACATTCCAGGGCAATGAGATACAAATATCAAGATAGTTTCTTATTACGGATGACTCGGAAGAGCCGAAGGGCTGTTTTTCCAGCCTTGATACTTCCTTTAATAGTTTCTCCTCAACCTCTTTCGGGGCCTTAAGAGCGGCGATTTTTTCCCGGTATTCATCTATTTCGGATACCTCATCCTGTTCGCCGACGCCTAGCTCCATCTGTATTGTCCTGAGCTGTTCCCGCAGTATACCCTCACGCTGGCTCTGCATCAGACGGTTTCTTGTTTTTTCGCGCAGTTGTATTTCTATCTCCAGAACTTCAAGCTCTCGAAGTAAAATGACATTGAGCATCTCCAATCTCTGAATCGGACGAGGCTCGTCCAGAATCTCCTGTTTTTTACTGTGTTTCATATAAATATTCTGGGCAATATAGTCGGCCACATAGCCCGGGTCGTCACTCGCTGCGACCGTTCCCGCCAGTTCGGGAGAAACAGCCGGTGCAAACTCAATATAGCGGTTGAGAAGAGCTCTGGTCTGGCGCAGAAGCGCTTCTATCTTCTCCGCGCCGCGCATTGGCTTTATGTCGGGTATTCTTGCAACATCCGCGCTGAAATAGGGCTCCTTTGAGTTAATCCTTACCAGACGAGCGCGGGATATACCCTCGACAAGCACCCTGACGCCCCCTCCCGGAAGACGAAGGATCTGACGTATATTGCAAATTGTGCCTATTACATATAAATCGCTTTCATTAGGCTCTTCAACTTCTATCTCACGCTGCGCAAGAAGGAAAACACGTCTTCCTCTCAGCATCGCCGCATCAACGGCAGCGACCGACATGTGCCGTTCAACATCAAAGTTAAGCAGCATATTCGGAAAAACGGAAACGCCTCTTAAAGCAATCATCGGCATTGTTTCGTGTATTTCTGCCTTGGTCATCTTATATCTCCTTTCTGTAATCAGTTAAAAATTAGCAAAGCTCCGCCGGAGCCTGGGCTTCGGCGGAGCTTGGTATACAAAATTCTAAGCCTTGAATGATCAGTCAGCTAACATTCTCCGTGCGCGTTTTTATCTTCGGATATTTTCCCTCGGTGACACATTCTCTGTCTATAATAATTTCCTCTATGGTATTGTCGGAAGGAACAGAGTACATTATTTCTGTCATAAGGGTTTCCATAATACTACGCAGACCACGCGCACCTATTTCCAGTTCAAGTGCTTTATCGGCTACAGCTTCAAGCGCGTCATCCGAAATTACTAAATTAACTCCGTCATAGCCGAGCAGCGTTTTATACTGTTTCGTCAGCGCGTTTTTCGGTTCTGTTAAAATCCTTATAAGATCATTTTTTGTTAGGCTGTGAAGAGGTGTTATAATTGGGAGCCTGCCGCACAGTTCCGGTATTAAACCGTACTTTAGAAGGTCGTGGGCTTGTATGTGCGAGAGTATCTCACCCAGTTCCTTCTCATCCTTGCGTTTTATCTCCGCTCCGAAGCCGATTGTTTTTTTATTCATACGGGCCTCAATTATCTTTTCGATTCCTGCAAAGGCTCCGCCGCATATAAAGAGTATATTAGTAGTATCTACCTGAATGAACTCCTGGTGTGGGTGTTTTCGTCCGCCTTGCGGAGGTACGTTGGCAACGGTACCCTCCAGTATTTTAAGAAGCGCTTGCTGAACTCCTTCGCCGGATACATCTCTTGTTATAGAGGTATTCTCGCTTTTTCGGGCTATCTTATCCAGCTCGTCGATATATATGATTCCGCGCTGCGCAAGCTCGACATCAAAATCGGCTGCCTGCAGAAGTCGAACCAGAATGTTTTCAACGTCGTCTCCGACATAACCGGCTTCAGTTAACGTTGTTGCGTCTGCAATAGCAAACGGAACCTGCAGGATTCTTGCGAGAGTTTGAGCAAAATGAGTTTTTCCCGATCCGGTGGGGCCAAGCAGAAGAATGTTGCTCTTTTGAAGCTCAACATCGTTATCCTTACCGTATATGATTCTTTTGTAGTGATTGTAAACAGCTACGGAAAGCGTTATTTTGGCTTTATCCTGCCCTATCACATACTGATCGAGAAACTCTTTTATTTCACGCGGTTTAGGCAAGTCGGCAGGAGCTGCGACTTTGGGCTTATCTATTCCTCTGATCTTGTCGCGCGTGCGCGGCAAAATAAGGTCGTCTTCAAGAATTCCAACGCACAGGGATACGCATTCATTGCATATAAAAGAGTTTTTCCCTGCAATTATACGTTTTACCTCATCCTGTGATTTGCCGCAAAAAGAACATTTTATAGATTTTTTTTCGTTTGTACCGGGCAATAAAGCCACCTCGCGATCCGCTATCTCTTGTATATAACCTTGTCTATTATCCCGTATTCCTTTGCTTCCTCAGCGTTCATAAAGTAATCGCGCTCGCAATCGCGTTCTATTTGCTCCAAGGTTTTTCCGGTATTGTTTGCGAGGATGGTGTTCATCTTCTTTTTCAGCTTGGCAATGCGCTCCGCCTGAATCTGTATATCGGTCGCCTGCCCCTGCGTTCCGCCGCTGGGCTGGTGTATCATTATCTCGGAATTGGGAAGGGCTATGCGTTTTCCTTTCGTTCCCGCAGAAAGCAGAAAAGCACCCATTGAAGCTGCCATACCTATACATATAGTCGATACATCAGCCTTGATATACTGAATGGTATCGTAAATGGCCATCCCGGAAGTAATGCTCCCTCCGGGGCTGTTGATATAGAACTGTATGTCTTTGTCGGGGTCCTGCGCTTCGAGATATAAAAACTGCGCAACGACCAGGCTGGCGGTCACATCGTTTACTTCCTCAGACAGAAATACGATTCTGTCGTTGAGAAGTCTTGAAAATATGTCGTATGATCTCTCTCCCCGAGAGGTCTGTTCCACTACATAAGGTACAAGGCTCATAATATACCTCCTATCTTGTTCTGGTAATGATATCCTCCCGATGATAAGTTTATTCCTCTGTCTTAACCGCTTCCTGCGCATCCGTCTGCGCGGGTTCGACATTGACACCCGGTTCCGAAGCCGACTCTTCCTCGGGTTCTGCAAGAGCAATGGCATTGTCGATGATGAAATCAGCAGCCTTAACAACTTTTATGCTATCATCGAGAACTTCAGCGTCAAAGAAATTTTTTACTGTGTCAACGTCCACGCCGTATTGTGCAGCCATTTTAGCATACTGGGCTTCTTTGTCGTCGTCATTGACCTCAATCCCCTCAAGCTCTGCGACTTTCGCGAGGGCAAGCTCTTGGGAAAGCTGTTTGAGAGCAACATCGCGCATATTTTTTCTGAATTCATCCGGAGGCATTTTAAACATCGAAAAATACATTTCCATAGAAATACCGCTCTGGGCAAGTCGCTGACCGAATTCATCAATCCTTGCGTTTGTGCGTTCTTCCAGCATAGCCTCGGGTATGTCGCAATCCATCTGTTCGGTTATCTGATCGAGAAGCTTATCGAGAAATTCATCTCTGACGCTGTCTGCTTTCTGCTTATAAATCCTGTCGTAAATGCTTTTCTTAAACTCCTCCAAAGTGTCGAACTCCGAAACGTCTTTTGCAAATTCATCGTCCAGATCCGGAAGAAGCTTTTCCTTCACTTCATGTATTATGCAGTGGAAAACCGCGGGTTTTCCGGCAAGCGTTTCCTCGTTGTAATTTTCGGGGAAAGTGACGTTGACATCGACCTCATCTCCGGCGCTTGCGCCGATTAGCTGAACCTCAAATCCCGGTATGAAACTGTTAGAACCAATCTCCAGGCTGTGATTCTCGCCCTTTCCGCCATCAAAAGGAACTCCGTCTATGCTTCCCTCAAAATCAATTATGACTGTATCTCCGAATTTAGCGGCGCGTTCCGCTGTTATAAGACTGCTGTTTCTGTTCCTGAGCGAATCAATCTCCATATCGATTTCAGCACTATCTACTTTGACTTCTTTGCGTACAGCCTTAAGGCCTTTATACTGTTTTAAATTTACCTCAGGGTAAAGGACGCAGTCAATAGTCAGAAGCAGCGACTTTTCGTCCGTCACGTCAGCGTTTCTGATAGAGGGCGATGCGACAACTTTAAAACTGTTTTCCTTAACGGCGTGCATATAGGCTTTGGGAGCGGCTTCTTCAATAGCGTCTTCCCAGAACACAGATTCCCCATACATGCTCTCGATTATTTTCCTCGGTGCTTTTCCTTTTCTGAAGCCGGGAACCATGATCTTATTCCTGTTCTTTTTATATGCTCCGTTGATTAATTCATTAAACTCCTCGGATGAAAGCTCAACGGTAACCGATGCAATACTGTGTTCTTTTTTCTCTGTGTTCTTGATTTCCATTTCCATAGTCCTCCCAAGTAGCGTCTTCAGTTAATCACAAAAAATATACGCTTTTTTATTATATCAGATAATTATAGACAATTCAATAAATAATTTCTTATGTTTATTCGAGTATTTTCAGCGGCTTAAAATCAAGCCAATCCGCCGATACAAGAGCATATTCGATGCCTTCATAGTTACCTTCTGTCGCGAATTTGTGTCCGATCCCGTGGAGGTGTCCGTAACAGCATCGTTTTACTCCGTTTTCTGCCATCAGACGTAAAAAGTCACTGCATGTATAGTCTCGGTAAACCGGCGGGTAGTGAAAAAAACACAGCTTCTCAGCTCCGCCGCCTGCCTTGAAAGACGAGGCGAGCCTTAACAGCTCTCTGTTTCTTATCTTCTTGTCGTGTTCGGTTCCGGTTTCTTCTTCATAAAACCATCCCCTTGTTCCGCAGATCGCATAATCATTATAAAAAAAGCAGTTATTGTTGAGTATATCCATACTGTATAAATTATTTTCAGCAAAAAAGGCTTTTGTCTTACCCACAGTGCTCCACCAGTAATCATGATTGCCCTTGAGCAATATCTTCTTACCCGGAAGTGAATCGATGAATCGAAAATCCTCCAACGACTCCTCAAGAGTCATACCCCAGCTGATATCACCGCATAAAACGCAAACGTCATCAGACTTAATTCGGTTAAAACCGTCCCGGATTTTTTCGGTATGGTTTTCCCATACGCTGCCGAATACATCCATTGGTTTTTTTGAAGCTAAAGATAAATGCAAATCACCAATTGAGTAGAGCGCCATCTCACACCGCTTTTCCGGTAATTGCCGACAGTGCCGCGGCTTTCATTGCGTCCTTAGATACACTTCCGGGGAAACGCAGATTCTTACCGTTAAGCGACAGTAAAGGCTTTGGCGGGGTTGATCCGGTAATTTCATAAAGCCTGTCGAACATTTTAAATCCGTCTGTCACCGAATTGTCGCCGAGCGCTTTTAACACAGCACCACTGAACTTATATGCACTGGCAGTAGATACCACAACTGCCGGAGTGGAATCGCCGCTTTTATTCCTGTACTCGGAAAGAACCGACCATGCGACGGCAGTGTGTGTATCCATGAGATATCCGCTGTTTGCGAAAACATCCGCTATGGCCATGGATGCGCCGTCATCATCGCAGCTTCCGACGGAAAATACTCCGGTCAGTTTTTTCCTTAGATTTTCCGAAATCTCGTATTTTCCGTCTGTATTCAGAAGTCTGAAAACGTCCCTGATAAATATGTCATCTCCGGCCGACTCCTCGAATAGCAGCCGTTCGAGGTTGCTGGAGATTAATATATCCATGGAGGGGGAATCCGTTTTGAATAGAGACCTGTTTTTATCGTATACTCCGGTTTCAAAAAAATCCGTGAGTATTCGATTGGCGTTTGAAGCGCATATCAGCCTGTTGACGGGCAGACCCATACGCATCGCGTAGTAACCGGCCAGAATATCTCCGAAGTTTCCGGTTGGAACACAAAAATTAATCTTATCGCCCTTATTAATCGAGCCGGACGTAATCATGTCGCAGTAAGCGGAAAAATAGTACACAATCTGAGGAAGAAGCCTGCCCCAGTTGATCGAGTTCGCCGATGACAGGAAGACATTTTCGGATTCAAGCAGGTTGGCGAACTCTTTATCTGCGAAAATAGCCTTAACACCGCTCTGTGCATCATCAAAATTACCTTCGACGGCGCAGACAAATACATTTTCACCTTCCTGCGTCGTCATTTGAAGCTTTTGGATATCGGAAACGCCGTCTCTGGGATAGAAGACGACAATTTTCGTACCGGGTACATCCCTAAAGCCTTCTAAGGCGGCCTTGCCCGTGTCCCCGGACGTTGCGACAAGTATGCAGACCTCTCTTGTATCGGAGTTCTTTTCAAGTGAGGCTTTCAGAAGATAAGGCAGAATCTGAAGAGCCATATCCTTGAAAGCGCTCGTGGGACCATGCCAGAGTTCAAGAAAGGCGGTATCGTCAGCAACAAGTGTCAGCGGAGCGGCGTTGGGATTACTAAAGCCGCCTGAAGCGTAGGCCGCCTTTGTCCATCCGCGAAGCTCTTCCTCACTAAAACCGTCCAGAAAGGGCAGCATAACACGTACAGCACGCTCAGAATAAGAAATTCCGCTCAACGCGCAGATATCATTGAGGGTGAACTTGGGAATGCTTTCCGGAACGAACAGACCGCCGTCAGGTGCAAGGCCCATAGCTATGGCTTCGGCTGCCGTCACCCGCAGATTTTTGTTTCTTGTGCTCACATACCGCATATGTTAGACACCACTCTCATCAGATTGTTGTAAAATACATCTCTTACGAGCTGTTCCGGATAGTTTTTTGATATCATTGCTTCGTATAAATTCATTAAACTCTCTATTCCCGTGAAGTTTTCGGGAAGTTCTTCACATCCGTCAAAATCGCATCCCAATGCGATATGACCGGCGCCGTCAAGTTCAAGCCAGTGCTCAATATGCGCGATAATTGTACTGATATCCGGCCTTTGACCTAGAAAGGCGGAATACAGATTTATACCGGCTGTTCCCCCTTTCTCACAAATGGCTTTAAACATTTCGTCCGAAATATTACGCGGATGTTTAAAGACAGCCCTTGAGTTGCTGTGAGAAGCGATAAAAGGAGCCGAGCTTATTTCATATACATCCCAAAAACCGGGGTCTGACAGATGTGAAACATCAATAATTATTCCGAGTTCCTCACACTTGAAAACAAAAGACCGCCCTTTTTCCGAAAGTCCCCTGTTACTATCCTCAACACAGGTACCGGAGATTACACTGGCGTTGTTCCATGTAAGAGCAATTGAGCGAACACCCAGTGAATGTGCATGTAAAAGGTTTTCTTCATCACATCCCAGAACATGGGCTCCCTCGACGCTGAGGAATGCCGCGGCAGCGCCTTTTAAGGCGGTATGAGCCGCGTTTTCCGCGTTAAGGCACAGCTCCAACTGTTGACCGGCTTTTTTAGTCTCAAACAAGAACGACTTGTATGCGGAATCAAATACCGCGTCCGATGGATGAAAAATCGCAAAAAACTGAGCATAGGGGGAAAATACAGAAGCTCTTTCCAGATCAACATGCAGGGAATTTCGAAATAAATTGCCGTTAAGGCGTAAAAGTGTATCACAATGACCGTCAAACAGAGGCACATTATCAAAAGGCGTTTTCAATATGATTAATCTCCCTTACCCGACCGCTCTCCCAGTCATAGTATACTTCCATTACATCAAATCTAGGCTGTAAAAGAGTATCATTAAGTGAAAGCCACAATTCAGCCGTCGCTCTGAGTCTTTCTCTTTTTTTGCCGGTTACGAATTCCCGCGCCGAAGCAAAATCGCTTTTTTGACGGGTCTTAACCTCAACAAAGGCCACATAACCGCTTTTTGCGGCGATTAAATCTACCTCTCCGAAACGGCATCTGAAATTTGATTTGAGTATTGTGTAGCCTTTCCTGCGAAGGAATGCGGCTGCCGCAGTCTCACCCGTGTATCCCGTCTTTTGGTTATTCATTCGAGCCTCCTTCGCGGACCGTGTCAATGCAGCTTCTTAAGGAAACTCTTCCTGTGTATGGGCGAAGGCCCGTATTCCCGGATATACTCGTAATGCTTTTTTGTACCGTAACCTTTGTGTATATTAAAATGATACTGCGGATATTGTTCGCTAATATGGGTCATATATCTGTCCCTTGTTACTTTCGCAAGAATCGACGCGGCGGCAATACAAGTATATTTCCCGTCGCCGCCAACGACCGTCCGGCAGGGCCGATGTATTCCGGAACATTTATTGCCGTCGATCAAAGCAAGGTCAAAGGGGACAGCAAGCGCATCCATAGCTCTCTGCATAGCAAGGTATGTCGCGCCGAGAATATTATGCGAATCTATCTCGTCTACGGTTGCGAACGCCACGCCGTAAGCCAGTGCCGATTCGCAAATAATATCATACAGGAGTTCTCTCTTTTTTCCCGATAGCTTTTTCGAATCGTTTAGTCCGTCGATCCTGCATTCTTTCGGCAGTATAACGGCCGCGGCGTAAACCGGACCTGCAAGGGGCCCCCGTCCGGCCTCGTCAACACCGCATACCGTTACTCCGTCGAGTTCGTCATATATGTTCAGGAGCATATGCTTCACGGCCTTTCAAGAGTAATGCGGCCGATAATGCCTCCGCGAAACTCATCCAAAAGTATATTAGCCATACGTTCTGTATCCGCCTGTCCCCCCGAAACAATAAAACCCCGTTTTCTTGCGGCACGCTCTAAAAGCTCCCATCCTTCCGCTTGCCCGGAAAAGTCTATTTTATATCGAGTTTCCAGCAGACGCGGGTATTCAATACTCAAACGCTTCATTAAACGGAATGCGAGCGTTTCCCTGTCAATGATTTCGTTTTTAATTGCCCCTGTAAAAGCAAGGTTTTCGGCAGTCCGATCCCCTTCAAGCTTCGGCCATAACAAACCCGGAGTATCCAGCAGCTCAAGCCCCTTATCAACGGTTATCCATTGCTTCCCTCTTGTTAAACCCGGTTTATCCGCTGTGGCGGCGACATTTCTTTTAGCAAGTCTGTTAATAAAAGAAGACTTGCCGACGTTTGGTATTCCGACGACCATTGCTCTTATCGGTCTGCCTGCCTGGCCTTTAGCCCTGAGCTCCAGGAGTTTTTCGGATAATACCCCCCTAGCTGCGGACGTGAATTCTCTGATGCCTTTGCCGCTTTTACAGTTTGTTTCCAACACGGGGATATTATCGTGTGTGTAGCGGGTTCTCCAGAGCGAAGTAACTTCCGGATCGGCAAGATCTATCCTGTTGAGTATCAACAGACGAGGTTTGTTCGCTGCTATTGAATCAAGCTCCGGATTGCGGCTGCTGACAGGAATCCTCGCATCGGCTATTTCGCAGATAATATCAACAAGATTGGCGTTTTCCTCCATCATGCGTCTGGCCTTTGCCATATGACCGGGGTACCACTGGATATGCAGTCCGTCTTCGCTCATCAGACTTTACCTATACGGGAAAAAGGCAGGATCACAAAATATACGCGTCCCATAATGCATCTTTTATCCACCATTCCTATTTCCGAAGCGCGGCTGTCGGTACTTTTATTTCTGTTGTCGCCCATAACGAATATACATCCCTCAGGAACCGTTTGCGGAAATTGAACATCATAAAATCTATGCGTAGGCTCTGCGATATAATGCTCGTTGAGTAAAACGCCGTCTACCCAGACCTGTCCTGTGTCAAAATTAATATCTACTGTCTGTCCCTGTGTTGCTATAACTCTTTTAACTATAGGCTCGTCGGAAAAAGACGCTTTGGTAATGACAACGATATCACCGTATTCGGGCTCATAAAAAAGGTTTGAGATAACGACCTCTTCATTATTGAACAAAGTAGGATTCATTGAAATTCCATCGACTCTGATAATCCTTCCAATAAAAAGAAAGATCAATATCGAGCATACCAAAGCCGTTACGAAACACTGTATCCAGTCGTAGGTTTCGCTTTTTGCGCTTATTTCCGGTAATGTGTCTTTTTGTATATCCAGTACTATCACGCCTTTCAATTACCGTCCATTAGTTAATTATATCATTTAAATATGAACTAAACAACAAAAAGAGGCCTCTCGGCCTCTTTTTCGGTTCAAAGTTTTCAGAGCTTTTCTTTTACCTTTGCGTTCTTTCCGACTCTGTCTCTGAGATAATAAAGTTTGGCACGTCTGATCTTGCCTCGCCTTATGGTTTCGATGGAAACGATGTTTGGCGAATGGATCGGGAAGACCTTTTCGACGCCGACATTGTACGATATGCGCCGTACAGTTATGGTTTCGTTTATTCCGCCATGCTTTCTTGCTATTACGGTTCCGTCAAAGGCTTGAATCCTTTCACGGTTTCCTTCCTTGATCTTAACGTTGACCCTAACCGTATCGCCGATGGCGATTTTGGGAAGCTCGCTCTTTGTATATTGATCGGTAAGCGCTTTAATAAGATCCATGATACTTTTCCTCCCTTCAAGTTAGACGTTCATGTCGTGCAAAGACCACAGCGGACCGTCCCGGTAAGGGGAAGTTACTCCCACAGCGGGTGGAATTATAGCATGTAGATTAGGTAATTGCAAGCTTTTTCAATAAAAATCACTCATTGCTCCGTCATACAGGGATATTCTTGAGCAAACGCCTGTAAATGCAGCGCAATCAGGCAAATATTTCCTGATCGCATTCATAACGAGGGCAGGGCTCACCGACGGTTCCTGAGCAGACAGGATTCCTTTTATACAGATATTTCGATCCTCAGCCGAAACAGCAAGGTTTTCCGTATACGGTTTAAGATCAAACTCCGAGACACCGCGCTTTGTCTTTCGGCTGATTAAGAGACTCTCTTTAGAAAAGAGCTCCTTTATTCTTTCGGCATGGTTCCGGGCACCCGTTTCGTCGTATAGAAGCTCAATTACCCATCGCGCGTATTTTATTTGCCCGGGCTTCATAACGGGATGCGCAGCATCAAGCGCTCTGATCCCCTCGGGCATAAATTCATTGATCCCGGCAATAAGGGCCGTAGGTTCAACGACGCTCTTTGTCTCAATGTCCATAAATTCGCCAAAGCCTCTGCAGCCCAGCGGCAGCGGAAGTATTACCGATATTCTGGGATGCGGATTAAAACCCTCGCTGTGCTTGAGCGCTATACCGGAGCGGATAAAAACACGCTGAAACGTCCTCATGAGATCCAGATGGGAAATATACGCCGCTCTGCCCGTTTTTTCAAATTTTACTCTCAGATCATTCATCGCATACTCCGCTTTCTGCCATAAGCGAGGCACCGCAGCCCGAGCATTTTTCCCGGCAGTCCGGGGTCGTCTCTCCTCTTTTCGCTCTTTCAAGTTCGCGCAGCAGATAGGAGTCATTCACGCCGTCACTAATAATTGACCACGGCAGTATTTCATCTGTGTTTCGCTCTCGTGTCGCGTAAAATGAAGGCTCAATACCATTTTTTCTAAAACACTCAAGCCAACCGTCATAATCAAAATACTCGTCCCAAGCTTGTAATCCCCCTTGCCTTGATACTAATGATTCAAGCGCCGGCGCGAGCCTTCTGTCACCTCTGGCAAGTACCGCTTCCACAAAACCGGTCCGGGGATCGTGCCAGTTGTATGTTATGGATCGCGATCGAAGCCGATCTCTGAGAAGTCTTGTCCGTCGGCTGTATTCTTCAATATCGACCTGAGCTTCCCATTGAAAGGGAGTCATCGGTTTTGGTATAAAGCAGGAAGTACTTACGGTTATGTTTATACCGCGAGCTTTATTTGAAGCGTATTTTTTAAAGCATTCCAGAACTTTATAAGTCAAATCCGCTATTTGTAAAACATCCTCGTCGGTTTCCGTCGGGAGACCGAGCATAAAGTATAATTTAACCGCAGTCCACCCTCCTTCAAATGCGTTGCGGCAGGAATTTAACAGATCTTCCTCGGTTATATTTTTATTTATGATGTCGCGAAGCCTTTGTGATCCGGCCTCCGGCGCGAAGGTCAGAGCGCTGCGGCGCACCTTCTGAACCCGCTTCATTAATTCCATCGAAAAGTTGTCCGCGCGAAGCGACGGCAAAGACAGCCTGGTCATTGACGGCTCGCAGTAATCAAGCAATCCGTCGCAAAGCTCGTTTAAACCCCTGTAATCGCTTGAGGAAAGCGATGAAAGGCTTATCTCCTGATAACCGGAGTTTTTCAGAGCGCTGATCCCTTGTTCGATAAGAGTCTGCACAGACTTGGATCTTACCGGGCGGTATACGAAGCCGGCCTGGCAAAAGCGACAGCCTCGAATACACCCGCGAAAGAGCTCGAGAACAGCTCTGTCATGCACTATTTCCGTTGAAGGCACTATATCGCGGACAGGGAAAAACGATTTATCAATATTCCCGATCAAACGTTTCCTGACCTTTTCCGGAGCCCCCTCATTGGCCGTTATTGAGTTTATTACTCCTGTTTCGGAGTATTCCGCATTATACAGCGAAGGCACATATATACCGTCAATATGTGCGGCGCGGCGCAGAAACTCTTTTTTTGAAAGACCGTTTCTTTTCGCTTCGGTAAACAGCGTCACAAGCTCCGGGTCGGCCTCTTCTCCCTCCCCGATTACCGCGAGATCTATAAAATCCGCTATGGGTTCGCAGTTATACATGCAAGTACCGCCGGCGAATATCAAAGGAGATAATGATTCCCTGTCCGCGCTTCGCAAAGGCAGCCCTGCCAGTGTAAGCATGTCCAGGACACCCGGATAAGACATCTCATATCCTACCGAAAAGCCAATAATATCAAAATCCTTAATCGGGTCGCCGCTCTCCAGTGCCCATAGCGGCACATTGTTTTTGCGCATCAGGTCCGACATGTCTCTCCAAGGCTCGAAGACCCGCTCGCACCATACATCGTCCATAGAGTTTAGCACACCGTAAAGGATACGTATACCCAGATTTGACATACCTATTTCATATATATCCGGAAAGCAAAGCGCAAAACGCAGATTTACGCTGTCTTTGTCTTTTATGATCTCCCCGTATTCACCACCCGTATACCGGGCAGGTTTTTCAACTTGGGTTAAAAGCTTTTCTATCCGAGGGTCCATTGCGGCCTCCAGTGTTTTTTGTTGTATTCTATACTCGGAATCCGTGCTTTTCAAGTCCCGTGATTTTTGATGGTGTATATCAGAAGCCATGTCCCGGTAATCATCGGCAATAAACCGAAGCCGTTTATCGCCGACAAGATTGCCGCGGACAACAATATGAGAGAGGTTATATATGAAGAGACTTGTATTACTCTCCTTGAAACACACGGTCCGAAACGATTGGATATTAATGAATCGAGGATAATCCCTCCGTCAAGCGGAGCGCATGGCATTAGGTTTATCACAGACAGGCACAGGCTTATGCCGGCTGCCATCTCCCCTCCATTGAAACGAGAGGCGGCAGCCGCGAATAAGAGCCCCGCTGCGGGTCCCGCGCCGGCGACTGCAGCTTCATATAAATAGCCGTTTTGACTCATAGCGCGTTTAATACTGATGCCGGTGAATCCGAGTGTGATGCTCTCTATTTGCCCTCCTGTTATGAAAATAGCCGCGATATGCCCTGCTTCATGAACGGCGCACGCAGCCAGAAGGCATACCAGCAAGCGCTCTCTCCCTAAAAATATCAGCAATGAAAGCAATAAAGCGAAACCGCTGCCGATTTGTAGCTTAAATCTTGAAATCACTCGTCTTCAAAGCCCTTTTCGGTCTGCTTCCCTTCTTTAATAACTGTTTCCGGTAAACTTCCGTCATTATTGCGTTTGTTTTCATTTCTATCCGACAGAAAAGAAAAAACACTTCCGGCCTTTTCCCTGGCAAACGACCCGACGCTGCGGAAGACCGCTTCAAAGTCCGTGTCTCCGTCAATTATCGGAACTATGACCTTCCCCGCTTTAGCCGCCAGCGCGGGTGACAGCAGTCGGAATAACGCACTGAAGATCAGTATTCCCAGACTGATAACAAGCCTTATTTCCCTTTTACTCTTCTTTTCTTTCTTACTTTTTGCAGCTGTAGTTCTCATGCGTCATCACTCCCCGGCCTGTATATCCCGCATGGGATTTTATTGAACAAAACCGATAAATATGCTATATTCTTTTCATGCGTCCGGAAAGGAGCCAGATTCATGGATTACAGAAGCGAAGCGTCGGACTTGATAAAGGATTTTTTGGGATATCATGAGGTAATAAAAGACCACTCAAAAAAAACAGTCGATGAATATTTTCTGGACCTTCGTACCTTTTTCCGCTTTCTGAAAATTCAAAGGGGGCTGGTTCCGGAAGAGACCGATTTTGCGGATATATCTGTCAGAGATGTCGATATTGACTTCGTCGGTAAAATTACAAAACAGGAAGTATATGATTACCTGTCCTTCCTTTCGCGGGACAGGATTCGTCAGCAGCGCAGCAGACTGCCCGAGTACGGCTTATCCGCAAACACGAGAGCGAGAAAGCTTGCTACCATTCGTTCCTTATTCAGATACCTTACCGTAAAAACCGGAAAGCTTTCCGAAAACCCGATAGAAGCACTCGATTCACCGAAAATCAGGAGCACTCTTCCAAAGTATCTGACCGTTGAGCAATGTAAAACTCTTCTTTCTTCCGTATCGGGGATAAACAGCACGCGCGATTACTGTATTCTTGTTCTGTTTTTAAACTGCGCTCTGCGTATATCCGAGCTTTGCTCGCTTAATCTGAGCGACATCGGCAGCGACCGCATTCGGGTTCTGGGCAAAGGTAACAAAGAGCGAGTCGTATTTCTTAACGATACCTCGGTATCCGCTTTAAACGCCTATCTTCGTAAGCGCGCAATAAAAGCGGATAAAAAGCAGCCCGCACTATTCCTTTCTACCCGCGGAGAGCGGATTTCACGTTCCACGGTTCACAACCTGGTAAAAAAGCACATGCTTAAAGCCGGCCTTGATTCAGATGGTTTCAGCGCGCACAAACTCCGCCATACCGCGGCTACAATGATGCTCGGAAACGGAGTAGACCTTAAAACTCTCCAGGAATTGCTCGGGCACGAACATCTTAACACTACAGAAATTTATACGCATATTGAAAACACCGACCTAAAGATAGCCGCCGACGCTAACCCGCTGGCTCATTTTACGCCGGGAGAAAAGAAATAAGGACTGATAACTCAAATGGTCTTCTCCAGTTTGCTATTCATGTTTATATATCTCCCGATCGTTTTAGCTGTTTACTATATCGTACCGACTAAATGGCGCAATATCTGGCTATTTATTGTCAACCTTGTTTTTTACGGCTGGGGTGAACCCGTCTACGTTCTGCTGATGGTATTCTCCATTTGCATTAACTATTATTTCGGCATGATGGTAGACAGACATCGTGAGAACGATAAAAGAGCAAAAGGCTATCTGGCGGCAAATACGGTTATTAATCTGGCTTTGCTTTTCTTCTTCAAATACTTCGATTTCATCGCCGGAACACTTTCCCGGATACCGTTTTTGTCCTTTATCGGACCGCTGGGTGTAACGCTTCCCATAGGTATTTCCTTTTATACCTTTCAGACAATGTCATATCCTATAGACGTATACCGCGGTGATGCCGCGGTACAGAAGAATTTCATCAGCTTCGGAACTTTCGTAGCTCTTTTCCCGCAGTTGATAGCGGGCCCCATAGTGAGATATAAAGATATATCGGATCAGCTTTCCTTTCGTTCAAACAGCGTTGAGCAGTTTGCCTCGGGTGTTCGCCGTTTTTCGGTCGGGCTTGCGAAAAAAGTACTCCTTGCAAACAACATCGGTTTACTATGGGACGCGTGCGCCGCTACGCCGGTCCCGGAGCTTTCTGTCGCGGGCGCCTGGCTCGGAATAATCGCCTTCAGCTTTCAGATATACTTCGATTTTTCCGGTTATTCCGATATGGCAATCGGTTTAGGACGGATGATTGGGTTTGAATTTCTCGAAAACTTTAACTACCCATACATTTCCCGCTCTGTAACCGAGTTCTGGAGGCGCTGGCATATTTCACTTAGCACTTGGTTTCGCGATTACGTTTATATCCCCTTGGGCGGCAATCGGAAGGGCAAGGCCCGGCAACTGTTAAATATACTGATTGTATGGGGTTTAACAGGCATCTGGCACGGTGCGTCCTGGAACTTTTTGCTCTGGGGTTTGTACTACGCGCTGTTTCTGACGGCTGAAAAGCTCTTTTTGCTTAAGGGCCTTGAGCGGTCTTCCGCTTTGTCCCGCATATACACTCTATTCGTCGTCGCATTCGGATGGGCGCTGTTTTCCGTTAATGACACGGCCTCCGGGTTTGCATATATCGGCGCTATGTTCGGTAAAGGCACAGCGGGATTTATCGGTCAACAGACGCTGTACTGGCTGAGAAACTACGCAATTTCACTGATTATCCTAACGGTATCATGTACGCCACTCGGTGCGCGCATAATAAAAAAGCTTCCCGAAAAAGTTACTGCCGTTCTGGTTTCGGTTCTGATTTTTTTATCACTTTTCATATCAACGGCATATCTTGTTGACAGCACATACAACCCGTTTTTATATTTCAGATTTTAGGAGGGATAAAAATGACCGGAAAATGCTCCTCGCTTACTCAGCTGTTCATACTCTGCATCTTTTTGGCCTCCCTATTTATCCTTCATATTGCTTTGCCGGACAAAGCGTTCTCCGAGCAGGAAAACCGGTATCTGGCAGAACCTCCGAAGTTCAGCTTTAACGCTCTTTTTTCCGGCAAATTCATATCGGGTTTTGAAGACTATGTCACCGAACAGTTCCCGGGCCGCGACTACTGGATATCAATGAAATCACGAACCGAACGGCTGCTGCTTAAAACCGAGAATAATGACGTTTTCTTCTGTTCCGACGACACACTGATATCACGATTTGAGCAGCCGGACCCCGCTATTATAAAAACCAATACCGATGCAATAAATAAACTGTGTGAAAACTCTCCGGGGCCCGTATATTTCGCTTTAATACCGGGTGCTGTGAGCATATGGGAAGAAAAACTGCCCCCGAAAGCCGTCACTTATGATCAGCATGAGCTGATTGACAGGATTTACTCAGGTTTAAATACTATTAACGCGGATATCTACTCTGTACTTGAAGACCACGATGACGAGTATATCTATTACAGAACGGATCATCACTGGACCTCCTTGGGCGCTTATTACGGTTTTACCGGCCTTGCTGATGCTGTGGGCTTTTCCGCGCTTCCTCTTTCGGAATTCAATCCTCAGGTCGTTTCTCATGATTTCTACGGCACTGTATATTCTTCTTCCGGTGTACGCTGGGTGAAGCCCGACTCAATCGAAATGTATGTACCGGAGCCCGATGGTCTTGTGATTAATAATTACCCCGACGGCACAGAAACAAACGGGATGCTGTATGATTACTCAAAGCTTGATGTTAAGGACAAATATGCCTTCTTCCTCGGCGGCAATACTCCGATGCTGAAAATATACACGGGCAGTAAGGGCCCGGTTCTTTTGGTGCTTCGCGACTCATATTTTGACTGTTTACTACCATTTCTCCTGCCTCACTTTTCTCAAATCCATGTTATAGATCTTCGATATTATCGTCTTAGTATCTCCGAGTATATTGCCGAAAACCGCATAGACGAGGTGCTCGCCATATACAGCGTCGATAATTTTACTTCCGATGCATATATCTTCATGGCAGGGCGCTGACTTTTTTGCACATGCCTGAATTATGAGTAAGGCGCATTAGGGAAAGACGATACTTTTTGCAGGGCGAAAACAGCGGTTGATGTCCGACAAGATCTCCGTCGCGACGGTTTAAAACAAAGGATAACCCGCTTCCTAAGCTTATTAAGCGCGGGGACGGGTTATTATTTACCGTCGCTGCGGGCGCTGTTTTTGCGAAAAATTTTTCCTGCGGACGCGGACGCACACGCATTATGCGCACCCACACACGCGGGCACAATGTGCGCACGATACACCCGCATGATGTACCCGCACATTACACCCGTGATGTGTAAGCGCGAGAGGGCGGCCAAACGACGGCAGGCGGACAATGTCCGCACCGACGAGTGCGGGGAATTTTATAACTGTCATGATCAAGTCTCCTTCCCGGCGTTTTTTGGGTACGCTCTGCGGGAAGCTCCGCTTCGGAGCTTCTTTTTTGCTTTTTATGCGATTATTTAATATCTTCATGAAGATGCAAACGTTTACAGAATAGATGATAGTACAAATGTTCTATATTGTCAAGCGCTAAATTGGAAATAATTCGACTGCGCCTCGGAATTGGGATAGTACCGCAAAAAGTCGGCCGACCCGTAAAAGGCCGGCCGACTTTTTGATTTTAACCGTTAATATCAATAATCAAGTATGTCTCCGAGAGGTGAATCGTAGATATCATCCATAAAGACTTCAAGCGCATCCTCATCGAAATACTTTTTACTGCCGTCAGAAAGTTTTACATACTTAGGCGAAGAGAGACTTCCGGAGGACTTATCGTGTTTTATTCCGAATTCAATTTCCATATCTTCGCCGTAAGGGCCGGATTCTTCGGCAGCGATTGTTATAGAAGACGAAAAGCTGCCGTTTATATCGCCGCTCAATGTATGTGTGAAATCGATATATACACCGTCCATATCAAATTCAATCGTATCGGTTATCTTACCGCTTTTAACGGTATGATCCATTTCCAAAGTATATGTATAGTCATCATAACCATCGTAATACGCAATATCCCAAATATCAGTGCATTTGTTTTTGCTGCCTGACCATGTGCTGACAATTTCAAGCGACGCTTCTTCGTCACCGTTATAAAGAGCGGCGAAGTAGAATTCACGTACGGTTTCACCTTTTTCTTTTTCAATAAGATATTCAGCCGTTATGTCTTCTCCTTTGCTGCCGTCTATCCCTTCAATGTCAAGAGTCATTCCTACGACCGTTTTCCTGTCGAAGTAGATAATGAACTCCAGATTGTTCCAGAGAACTTCATCCTCAAGAGACTCCACGGCTTCATCGAATTCATCATCCAGATCGATATCTTCATAGTAGCTGTCTGAAATTGAAATTGCGTTTAAGTAACTCTCTGCGTATCCCATCAACAAATTGCTGTCTTGTATTCCGCGCAGGAGGCTTATCATAAACTCCGAACTTTCATCATCGCTTATTTCAAGGATAACCGCAGAGCGCTTTTCGCCGTTTAATTTCAATGAGCCCTTTGATAAACAACCCTTCGGAATGGAATTATACGCAATCTTCCCCAACTCTTCCGATACTTCTTTAACGGTCCCGTTCAAATCCATGAGAATATCGAAGACATCATTTATGAGGGTTTCGAACTCCTCTTTTTCCACAACATCATTTTTCTCCAATGAAGCGCCTATGTCTGATAGGAGAACGCCGTAGCTGCCTATATCGGGAATTGTTACGATCGCCTTGTCCTTATCAAAATACAAAGCAGTGTTCTCAAGTTCAAACGCGTCTGTATCAAAATAAAGATCAATTCTGCTTTTCTCGCCTTTTTTTGCCGTTGAAAGCTCCGCGTTTATTTCTCCTGTGTATGGAATAAGCGCGTCCAAAGTAAGATCGTTTTTCCCGTCGTCAAACAGAGCCGCTGTCTCGCCGGTCAGGTTTTTAATCATACTCAGGACAGTGTATTCGTCTCCTGTGTCTAAAAGCTGCTTTAACCCCTTTGAGAATTTAACCGGAGCGCTGTTTGCCAGTGCGCTCAATACAATAACGATTGCTAATACTACAACGATCGCAGCTGCCGTTATCGGTATCCAAATCTTACGGCGCTTTCCTCCGGTATTTCTCCCGTTGTCGGACACCTGCTCAGGCATATACGCAGCGTCTGCCGGCGTCTGCTGTGGCATATACGCGGTCCCGGCAGGAGCTTGAACCGGCTGCGCCTGGTAAACCAACTGTGCGGCACAATCAGTGCACATAGTACCCTGTCCGTCCGGTATTTGTTTGCCGCAGTTCATACAGAACATAATATTCCTCCCTAATAAGCGCAAATAACGAAGCGCAGGTTATTTGGTGTAATTATATAACAAAAACCGAAAGTGTCAATAAATAGGCGTATTTTAGAAAACATCTGCATACAAGGAGCTGCGCCCGTGCCGGGCGCACTAACAACCGGGGTGCAGCCTGTAAACCCACTGCACCCCGGTTAATTCCAGGAAACATAACACTATTCAAGACTTAATAAATCAATATGGTTCCTATCTGTTAAGCAGCAGACTCTTTCTTCTTCTCTCAACGTTTATATAATCGATAATCAGCGCAACCGCAAGAAGAAAACCGGTTGCAAATACGTTCCAGTAGGACTGTACATTCAAAACTTTCAGCATATTGTCAAATACATTCAGAAGTAAGAGCGCTATAAATGCTCCGACTATATTTCCCGATCCACCGATGAACGAAACACCTCCCAGAATTGCGGCAGATATAACTCTCATATCCGGGGCGGCGGAAATAATGGCAGTCGGGCTGGCCATTTTGATCTGAGCGCTCCACAGCAAACCTCCGATAGCGGCAAGAATGCTGTTATTTATAAACAGTATCAGACGTACTTTATTTAGCTTTATCCCCGAAAGTCTGGCAGCGTTGGGATTTCCTCCGGCCATGTATATAGTTCGACCGAATGTGGTTTTTGACAGAACAAACTGATAGATAATAATCAGAAGCAACGCAAACACGAATGTCGCCGGAAGTATTCCCGCTATGCTTGTATTGCCGATGGTAATAAAGGTAGCACGGCTGATCTGGATATTATTCCCTGTTGTTATAACATTGCACAGGCCCCTGTATACGGAAGCCATTCCTATTGTGGCTATAAACGGAGGGAACTTCAGTTTGTTTACAAGAAATGTGTTTATAAGTCCGAAGCATACCGCCATCGCCAATGTTATAACCAAAGCCAAAGGCCATGCCATGGAGGTGTTTTTGCAGAACCAACCGAAAACCATTGTGCTCAGGGCAGCCTGTCCGGCAACGGAAAGATCAATATTTCCGCCGATCAGAATCATGCTTATTCCGCAAAGCATCAAACACTGAATAACGAGATTATAGAATACGCTCAAAAGGTTTCCGCTGGACATAAAGCCTTTGGTAAAGAGCGCTGAAATCTGTTCTCCGTGTAAGATGCCGCTGCTGAGTATCATAGTTATAATCGTAAGAACAATAAGTACACCCAAAAGAGGCGATGCTTTATCTCTTAATAAGCGCCTGACAAACGTTTCTTTTCGCATAATATTCCCTCCCCGCTAATAGGCTTTTAGCACTGAACGAGATCGTCTTTGAGCAATGAAATCAAATGCGAGCGCTACCAGCAGAAGGACGCCCGAAAAAACGTTCACCCAGAACGGGTTGACCCCGACAACACCCATTCCGATCTGAAACGTGTTTAGTATCAGCAGACCTATAAACGCTCCTCCCATTCCACCGGCGCCTCCGCCGAAGGAAATACCGCCAAGTATAGCAGCGGTTATACCGGTAAATTGGTTGGTCTGCAGGGCTAACAGCGCGCCCTGTCCCAGTCGGGCGGTATTAAACACACCGGCGATTCCGCCTAAAACAGCGCTGTTAATGAAAAGGATATAAGTTATAGCGGTAGAATTGATGCCGGCAAGGCTTGCGGCAACAGGGTTTCCGCCTATAAGAGTTACTTTCAATCCGAATCTGGATTTTGAAATAATTATCCCGTAAATAATGAAAAACACCAGCATAATTATAATGCCCAACGGTATCGGTCCGATGCTCCCCGCACCTATAAAGCTCAAGGGAGCATTGTTGAAAGCTATGTTGGCTGCCAGTCCCTTATTGCCTATTGAACTGAAAAGGTACATCAGGCCTCGCGCCATTGAAGCCATTGCGAGTGTGCCTATAAATGCCGGGAAACGGAATTTTGTGACAAGCAGCGCGTTGAGTGAACCGAAAGCAGCGCATAACACAAGCCCGATTACTATGCCAAGGTACCAAGGCAGACCCCAGCTCTTTACCGCTGTGGCAAGAACCATTCCGCCGAAAGCGCCGATTGCCGACTGGGCAAGATCTATATTGCCGGATATTAAAAGGCATCCCGCTCCGATAGTAAGAAAAGCAGAAATTACTAAAGAATTCAAAATGTTTTTAAACGTAGAAATCTTAAAAAACCGTCCCCCTTGTATCGCGGACCAAAGGGTAAACATGATTACCATTGCGATAAACAACAGTATAAGCGTAAAAACCTTATGCTTTATCAAGGGTCGTATATGTTTAATGTAAAAGCTGTCTTTTTTCAACTGCACCGCCTCCTATTCGAGCATTGCCAGCGCAAGGACTTTTTCCTCGGTTGCTTCCTGCCGTGTCAAGCAGCCGGTAATATGCCCGTTGTGCATAGTCAAAATGGTATCCGAAAGATTTATAACCTCGGTAAGCTCGCTGGATATAAGCACTACTGCAATACCCTGCTTAGCCAGGTCACAGATTGTCTGGTATATTTCTGCCTTGGTCCCGACATCTATGCCTTTGGTGGGCTCGTCCAAAATCAAAACCTTCGTTTCCATCTTTTCGCTCGTCCACCGGCCGAGTATGACTTTTTGCTGGTTTCCGCCCGAAAGCTCTGAGGAAATCTTTTCGATAGAGGGTGTTTTTATTGAATACTTATCAACCGCTTTTTCCGCAAGCGCACGAATCGCATCCGGGTCTATGAGAAGGCCCTTGCTCACTCGATCGACTACGGGCATGGCGATATTATCTTTTATGGAGCGCTGCATAACAAGGCCCTCTTCTTTACGGTCCTCGGGACAAAGCGCAACGCCCTTATCAATTGCTTCTCTGGGAGACTTGAAGGAGACTTTTTCCCCGTCCAGATAGATTTCTCCTCCGGTGACCGGATCGGCTCCGAAAAGAGCTCGCGCAACTTCCGTGCGTCCGGAACCAATAAGGCCCGCAAGCCCTACGATTTCACCTTTTCTGACCTGAAAACTTATATCATGGACATACGGAGTCTTGAGATTTCTTACATCTAAAACGACATCACCGAAATCGGTATTTCTGCTTAGATTATTATAGGTGTCTCCGATATCTCTGCCGACCATAGCTTTAATAAGCTCTGTTTCATTTGTTTGAGCTGTCTCCAAAGAAGTGACATAATGTCCGTCTTTCAAGACTACTATGCTGTCCGTAATCTGAAATATTTCGGCCAGTCGATGAGAGACGTATATGATAACTTTACCCTCATCCTTAAGCTTTTTTATTATATCAAAGAGAATCTTTATCTCGGTATCGGTCAACGGTGCTGTCGGCTCATCAAACGCGATTATATCGGAGTTGCGCTTGACAGCTTTCATAATCTCAACCATTTGCTGATAAGCAACACTCAGGCGACCTACCAGCTGCACCGGATCAATATCAATATTGAATCTGTCAATAAGCTCTTTTGCATTATTATACAGTTTGCGCTTATCATAAAGACCCAACTTGGTTTTCGGCAGACTTCCAACATAAAGATTTTCCATTACAGACATACTGGGCATTAACTGTCGTTCCTGATAGATAACGCTGATGCCGGCATTAATAGCTGCCTGAGGGTCATGAAAACTAACTGGCTCTCCGTTTAAGAGAATTTCTCCTTCATCGGCTTTCTGATCTCCGCTCAGTATCTTAAGTAAGGTGCTTTTTCCCGCCCCGTTTTCGCCTAACAGCGCGAGGACTCTTCCTCCCTGGGCCGTAAAGCTAATATCGTTGAGGGCGCGCACACCGGGGTATGATTTGCTTATACCCTTAAATTCCAAAGACTTAGCCATTCAATAACATTCTCCTGCCTCTGTGAATTTTAAGAAATAGGACGGCATTTTGGGCCGTCCTATTTCATGCGTCAAGCGAAGTTACGGAGCTTTAAAATCCGCCGGGACATCAATAAACGGGCTGTAGTCATCAACACTTATTCCGTCTTGGCTGTAGTTATAGTAATCTGCCTTGGCGTACATGTCTGTCCACTCGAGGTAGTGCTTGTATGTTTCCGGAGTAAGCCACACGGTAGGAAGTCTGAGCTGAGCATATGAATGTCCCTCACTGCCGTGGTCATTCCACTTTATCCAGCTGGGCCAAATGGTTTCCGGAGTCGCCCAGCCGTTGAGGTAAGCGTAAACAGCGCCGATAATCGGTTCGGCATAAAGGTTCTGTGCGGTGAAAAGAGCGTAACGGAAAGCATCGAACTGACCCTCATCCCACTGAACCTGAAGTCCGGAGCCGCCGAATGTTACGACGCAGGAGTTGTCTGTCAGGCCCTGCTGGTCAATGACCGCCTCGGCAGCCTGCGCAAGGTCGTCTATAAGTCCCATAACCAGCCAGTGCTTATATTCACCGTGGGTAGAGATA
>Ga0123335_1000983_pt1 | contig 47688 bp, 36 predicted proteins | sample BiotimSIPDNA_2_FD_89707 | JGI IMG/M metagenome (GOLD analysis project Ga0123335, IMG submission 89707) | Anaerobic biogas reactor microbial communites from Washington, USA - Biogas_R2 time_0 SIP DNA | ecosystem: Engineered > Bioreactor > Anaerobic > Unclassified | place: Washington, USA...
GGGGAAGGTAAGGTTGAGCTTTACATTCTCGCCCGGCTTGTGACCGATAAGACCTTCTTCAAAGCCTTCAATGAACTGACCGGAGCCGATGGTCAGATCATAACCGGAAGCGGTGCCGCCGTCGAACTCAACGCCGTCCATAGTGCCTACATAGTCGATATTAACAACATCGCCATCCTTGATCTTGCGGTCGGTGACAGTCACGGTTTCGGCGTTCTGCTCAAGAGCGCTCTGAATCTGATCCTCGACCTGTTTCGCAACCTCTGCCATATCGACTTCAACACCCTTGTAGGTACCGAGAGTAAGCGCGTCGCCGTAATCTTTTATGTTGGAGGAGCAGCCGAACGATGCTGCGGCTATCAGCAGGACAAGTGCAAGAGCGAGAACTCTTGCGGCGGTATTATTTCCAGTTAAACATCTCATATTATTGTTGTTCCTTTCAAATCCTACATCTATAAATTGTAGTGTAAACGCAATATTTATATCAAAATTTTGTTACATAATCAAGCACAAATTGTGAACTGAAATTCGCAATCGCTTTGCCGGTCAGAGAAGCTGCTGTCCGTTGATACGAAGACGGAAACGCAGACCCAGCTTTGCGGCAGCACGCCGACAGAGCGCCATACGCCCGGTAAATATCTCAAAGTACTCCATAACCGAACCGTATGCGGTATCTATGACGAGATCCATGTCGTAGAATGCCTTGTCATCGCTGACTCGGGCAACCGAGTGTATGACCGAGTAGTTGACGCGGTCATGTATGTCGAAGTTAGCCACATCGCCGGTGTCGACTACGCGTGAGCGGCGCACATCCGATTTGTCTGCCAGAATAAGCGCGGCTGCCAACGCTGATACCGGAGACGCGGTGTTCTCGTCATGGTTGCCGATGGCTGAAGTTATAGCTGCCAGTTCGGTCGGATCGGCGCCCATATCACGCAGCAGCATGAAAGCCATCATTGCACCGCTGTGTGCGTGGTCGACGCGGTTCACGAGATTGCCGATATCATGAACAAAGCCTGTTATCTTTGCAATCTCACACTCGCGCTCCGAATAACCCAGGCTTGCAAGAATTCCGCTGGCTGTTTCAGCTACTCGGGTAACATGAGGGAAACTGTGCTCGTTAAAACCGATTGCGTCAAGAGCCTCATTCGCTGCCGTGATGTATTTTCGAATTTCGGGATCGTTTTTTACCCGTTCGTAGGTCAGCATATGGTTACCTCGCGGGATTACTTCTCCTTGTCTTTATTGTTATCGTTATCATTTTCCGGTGCGGATTCTGACGATACCGATTTGAGTTTCTTCTTCCTTACAGTAACAGCCCACAGAATCGCAAGAACGGCAATCAGTGCGCCGACGGATATTGCAATAAGCATGTGAAGCGGCAAATCAATCGAATCGAACCACCCTCCCCGCTTAAGGGTGCCGTCTGCTTTTATTGACCAGACGCGACCGTTGTAGTCGGATACGGCTATTTTCTCTTCCGACGGCACGCCGCTATTGCCCGAATCGTTTATGTTTACCAGAAGATCACCGGGGATATAGACATCGACATAATCATAGCCCTGCCCTTCGACCGGACGGAAGGTGGCTATTGGTGTATTGGCGGTAAGCTCGCCGACAATATACACATCGCCTAGAACCTGACTGCCATCGTCGGTAGTGTAGCGCCTGAGCAGCACAGGGTTATTAAATGAAATAAAGCAGTGGTCTGAGAGCTTTATGCTTCCATGGTTATCGATGCCGATATTGTCATTGTCGGATTTATTCGAGCTGACTGAACCTTCCGACATGTTAAAGACACCGTAATTGATAATGCCGCCAATATGCCCTTCACAGTCGTTTGAGCTGAAGGAGCCGCCGAACATGGTGACGTTACCACGATTTATCATAGCGCCAGCCTCGATGGAGGCCTCGTTGTAGATAAATTCGGCACCCTCGTATGTGGCAAGTTTACCGGCGTTAAATATACCTGCGGCGCGGCGGGCAGTGTTCATGGATACTGATATGCCTTTAAGTTCGGTCTGTGCTGAAGTGTCTGCATAAATAGCACCGCCCAATTCCGCATCACAGTAAACCACACCAACAGCAGCGCTTGCCGATATGAAATTGCCTGCGTTATAGAACCCACCACCCTCCTCTGCTTTGCAGTAGGAGAATTCCGTATTGTCTGTTGTGAAGGTCGCCCCTTCGCCTATGCAAACCGCGCCTCCGCGCTTCGACGCGGAGCACTCGGTAATTTTACCTATGAAAGCGGTGTTTGACGGACCGGAACAGAATAGCGCACCACCATTTGCCGCCGAGCAACCGGTAATATTAAGAGCCGCAGTCAGCTCGCCGCCGTTGACAAAGATTGCTCCGCCATCACCCGCGGTGCAGTCGGTTATAGTGCCTGCGCGGAAGACGGCGCTGCCGCTGTCAACAACAACCGCGCCGCCGCAGCATGATTCACTTCCCGCAGCGTTTATAAAAGCTGTTCCGGGATAAACATCCAGCTTGCCGGAAACCGTCAGCATAGCGGAGTTTGCCTCAACGCCTTGTCCGTCTATGGTAAGAGACGGATGCGCATCATTGCCCCGGGAGTTGCCCAGTGTCAGAGATGCGTCTTTCCCGATGGTTATAAGAGTTCCTTTATAATCATCTGCGCGATAGATGTAGCAGCCGGTACCGTTTATTGTATAACTGCCGGAAACTATATCCACCGAACCTTTGAGTGATATGTCAGAAAGCAGTGTTATGGCATCATCCCTGATATAAGCCGCTTCTTCACCGCCCAAAGCCTCAATAAAAGACTGAGCGTCGGTAACCGTACCGCCGGATGAACTCACAGGCTCGAAAGCGGCGTGAGCAGCAGCAGGCATCAGCATGATGAGAATCAGCGCGGCGACCAGAATGCCGATTTTTTTCATTAGAGCCGTCATCCTCTCACTTGAGCTGCCACGAGACTGTCTCCGCAGTACTTCTGACGCAGACGTGGTTTCTCTATTTTGCCTGTTGGATTGCGCGGGACAATATCAAATATTATTTTTCTCGGACGCTTATAACGCGGCAGTCCTTTGCAGAACTCCTGTAATTCTTCCTCTGTAGCAGCAACACCGGGTTTAAGCTCGATTATCGCCGCGGCAATCTCGCCGAGACGATGATCAGGCAATCCGATAACTGCGACATCCTTGATTTTATCGTTAGCACGAAGGAAGTCCTCAATCTGGACCGGATAGAGATTCTCACCGCCGGTGATAATAACATCCTTCTTGCGGTCTACAAGGAAGATAAAACCGTCTTCATCGCGCATCGCCATATCGCCGGTATATAGCCAGTCACCGTGCAGAACCGCATCGGTTGCCTGTTTATCGCGGTAGTAGCACTTCATAACACCGGGGCCCTTGACGGCAAGCTCGCCCACACTTGTGCCTTCAACCTCACTGCCATCGGGGTTAATAATCTTGGCCTCCCAGCCGTAGCCGGGAATACCTATGGCGCCCACCTTATGGATGTTGCCGAGACCGAGGTGTACACAGCCGGGACCTATAGACTCGCTGAGACCGTAGTTGGTATCATAAGCGTGATTCGGGAAGTGCTTCAGCCAGCGTTTGATGAGTGATGGAGGAACGGGCTGAGCCCCGATATGCATAAGTCTCCACTGATCAAGCTTATAATCTTCGAGTTTGATTTCACCGGATTCAACGGCATCAAGAATATCCTGCGCCCACGGCACCAGCAACCATACGATTGTGCATTGCTCCTGGGAAGCGGCTTTTAAAATCCAGCGCGGTTTAACACCTCTCAGCAAAACCGCCTTGCCGCCCACAAGGAAGGAACCGAACCAGTGCATCTTCGCACCGGTATGGTACAGTGGCGGAATGCAGAGGAAGCAATCGTCCTTGGTCTGCCCGTGATTGCGGTTCTCGGTGTATACCGCCGAAAGCAGGCTTGACTGGGTATGCAGGATGGCCTTGGGAAATCCGGTAGTACCTGAACTGAAATAAATGGCAGCATCATCCTCCGGTGTGCGTTCAATCCTGGGATCATCAGTCGGAAAGCCTGCAACTGTGCTCTCGTAGTCAACGGCAAAATCCGGACACTCTTTGCCAATATAAATCAGCGGGGTTACATTAGAAATCTGATCTTTTATGGCTTCTATGCGAGTTATGAACTCGGTGCCGAAAACCAATCCGTCGCATTCAGCCAGGTCAAGGCAATACTTAATCTCATCGGAAGCATAGCGATAGTTCATGGGAACCACAACAGCACCGGTCTTGAGTATACCGAAGTATACCGGCAGCCACTCGAGACAGTTCATCAGCAACACCGCCACCTTCTTGCCCGGACCGAAGCCGCGGCTTATAAGGTAGTTGGCAAAGCGATTGGCACGGTTATCAAAGTCAGACCAGGTCATCTCGCGTCTGAATGCTTCGGAGGCTTTAGGCTCGACCAGCTCGTAATCTTTCCAGCTTTTGCTGACGGTCTCCTCAAGCTCGGGGTTAATCTCAACCAGAGCCGTGTCATTCGGCCAAAGGGCTGCGTTGCGTCTGAGTATATCGGTTATTACGACGATGTTGTCTATATCATTAGTGCGCATCAGGTTTTCCTCTTTTCATAACTTATACGCCGTTTAAGCATAACATTGCAATTATAGTTTCACATGCCGAAAATGTCAACAAAATACGGCATATTTTTACATTATTTTAAACATTTTCACATTCATGTCAGTTTATCTGGGCAGCAACAGCGCTTCCACGCCGGCTATGTCGTCGGCTTCGGCGTCGGCAGCATACTCGGGGCCGCGTACCCGCTGCATCGCACCCATGCTCTGTTTTAGCCATACAGTCTTCATACCGAGTGCCTTAGCCGGGAATATGTCGTTGTCGGGGCGGTCGCCCACCATAACACATTCGCAAGCTTTAACACCGGCTTTTTCCATCGCAAGCCTGAAAATTGCGGGATCGGGCTTTTGGAGCTTTACATCAAAAGAAGATATGATTGTATCGAAATACCCGAGTATTCCGAAACGTTCCAATCGTCCAAGAAGTCCGTCACACTGATTTGCTATGATGCCCATACGGTAATGTTCAGACAAAGCAGTCAGCGCCGGCACGGTACCGGGGTACAACTGTTCATGAGATGGGTCATAGGGGATAATATCGGTCAGCCCCAGACTTCGTGCGACACGGTAGAAATCCTGCTTGCCTTCCGACGCCAAAGCATACAGCCGCTCGCGTATATCATCGGCTGTGACACCGAGCGCTTTGGCTTCCGCGGTCGATGCCTGCTTATCGAAACGCAGCGCCATGCCGTAGTCCTCGTTCGAGATGGTACTGCCGACATCGAAGAAAATATATCTTACATTACAGAATAACGGGTTCATGCTATAACTCCAAAATATCAATTGCAACATTATAACCTATTATGGCAGTTGTGTCAAGCAAAACCTTTAACCGTGTGAAGCAATTTTGTAAAAGTAAATTCTCAAAGTAACTGCAACAATAGCAATTGCGATTGCACTTACATTGGGAATTTACTTAAAATGTTAAAATAAATCTGCAGGGCAGCCGGTGTTGACAAATCAGCTTCGTTAAGCTATAATGAATGAAAGTTTTAATGTACGAAGACCGGACTGAAACGAAACTCATTAACATGGGAGAGTGACAATATGGTAAAGATTTCCAACGATTTTCTCGACGTCATGATTTCCGAGCAGGGCGCTGAACTCAAGAGCATCAAAAACAAAGCCGGCGAAGAATTCCTCTGGATTGGTGACCCAAATGTCTGGGCAGGACAAGCGCCTGTAATGTTCCCTATCTGCGGCGGACTCAAGGATGACAAATATGTTCATAACGGCAAGGAATACACTCTCAAGAAGCACGGCTTTGCAAGGCACAGCAAGTTTGAGATTATCCGTTCCGAGAAGGATTACGCCGCCTTCCTGCTTACTCCAACAGATGAGACTAAGGCAATGTATCCCTTCGACTACGAGTTTGTCGTATCCTTCAAACTCGACGGAAACAAAATCGCGATAACATATGCTGCGAAAAACCTCGGCACCGATGACATGTATGTGTCTTTCGGCTGTCACGAAGCCTACTATTGCCCGGAGGACGGCGGTATCGAGAATTATAAGGTTGTTTTTGACAAGCCTGTGACCCTCAAAGCCTACGACCTTGACGGTAATCTTGTTAAGCATAGCTACAACACAGTGCTCGAGAACGGAACCGAACTGGATCTTGACTACAAGTATTTCGCGATTGACGCGCTTGTATTCAGAGATATTCCTTTCCAGGCGATGACCCTTGCCCACCGAAATGGTGAGAAGAAGCTCCGCGTTGATTTCGAAGGATTCAACTACTGCATGCTCTGGACAAAGCCTAATGCGAAATACATCTGCATCGAGCCATGGGCCGGCACTCCCGACCCTGTTGACGCTGACGGCATACTTGCCAACAAGATGGGTATAAACAAGGTGAAAGGCGGCGACACATTCGCCCTTACTCACACAATCACCATATACTGATATTAACCGGGGGATACTGACATGATCGAAAGACTCAGACGGCTGAATCCTGATATTCCGTTCCACACCGTGCATGACCCCGAATTCAAATCCTTCGGCAGTGTAATCGAGGGCTATGATACCAGGGAAATATGTGAAGCCTGCGAGAAAATCGCCATGCCGGCAGAGGGTTCGTCCTATGTGCTCTCTGAACCGTCGCTTGAAGCGCTTGCAATATCAGACCGCATCAAGAAGGAACTCTTCGGCGGTCTGGATGCACAGATCGGTCTGTGCTGGGGTTACAGCTCATATCTAAACGCCCTGGAGTTCCACAAGAGCTCTGAGATAAACATCGCCGCGCGTCCCCTGGTGCTGCTTCTGGCGCTCAGGAGCGACATGGAGGGCAACGAACTTGATGGAAATAAGATTAGAGCCTTTTTCGTCGATCGCGGTGAGATAATCGAGGTTTACGGCACTTCCCTGCACTTCTGCCCCTGCATGACCGAGGATGACGGTTTCTACTGTGTCGTCGGTCTGCATAAGGGAACCAACGATGTGCTTGACGCCCCTGCGGAGGATCCGCTGCTCTTCAAAAAGAACAAATGGCTCATCTGCTGCGACACAAACGAGGGACTTAAGGCAAGGAATGTCTATCCCGGCATTCACGGCACCAATTATAAGATAAACTACTAAACCGAGTAAATCGGCGTGCGGGAGGAGGATTCTCAGATGCTGATCACCAACCCATCGGAGCTTGAATTCACTTACTCGTATAACCGCAAATGGCAGGGCATTCCCGGCATTGAGCGCACTCCCGGCGGACGCATGTTCATAACCTTTTACAGCGGCGGCATTACCGAGCAGCTTGGTAACTACTGTGTCATACTTATGTCGGAAGACGACGGCGCGACATGGTCAGAACCGATCGCCGCTGCTTACGCCGGAGAGGAACACCGGTGTTATGACCCTGTGCTCTGGATTGACCCCAATGGGCGTCTCTGGTTTATCTGGGCTGAGGCTCCCGACAGCCGGATAGCGGCTGCCGTATGTGACGAACCAGACGCCGGTTCACTGCACTGGAGCGAGGCAAGAACTATCGGGCATAATGTTATGATGAACAAGCCCACCGTCTTAAGTGACGGAAACTGGCTCTTTCCGATGGCGATATGGCGCTTCGGACTCGGTATCGCCAACACCGACACCAGGTGGAGCGAAGATGAGCGGCTTGCTTACGCGGTTCGGACTGCTGATGAGGGCAAGACCTTTGAGCGACTTGGCGGTGTAAACGCTCCCGAGCGCTGTTTCGACGAACATATGCTGCTGGAACTGGGTGACGGCAGGATAATGATGCTTATCCGCACCAACTACGGTATAGGCGTAAGCTATTCGGCGGACGGCGGACTTAGCTGGTCGGAGGCTGTCGATTCTGGACTGGGCGGACCTAATTCCCGTTTTCACATAAGGCGACTGCCTTCGGGAAATATATTGCTTGTCAATCATGTGAACTTTATCGGCCGCAACAATCTGACTGCCATGATCTCACGCGACGACTGCCGCAGCTGGGAGGGCTATCTAATGATAGACGAGCGTGCATCCGTATCCTATCCCGATTCCACATTTGGCGCGGACGGATCGATTTACATCGTCTATGACCGTGAGCGCGGCTGTTCCTGGGGCGGGAACAATGCCGATAACGACGCCCGTGAGATTCTTTTTGCAAAGATCACCGAGGAGGACATCTTAGCAGGTAAACTTGTTTCTCCTGGCAGCTCGCTTCGCAACATTGCTTCAAAACTTATGATACAATAATTCCTAACCAATAATAAAATCAAAACCTAACACATCTTAAACAAAATAAGGAGAATACCATGGGACTTATTCAAGCCGGTCGTACCGCTGTCGGCACAGTTTTTGCCGATCAATGGAGAGAATATTTTTACTGCGATTCACTCGATGAGGACACTCTCGTAGCCAAGGGGCAGAAACGTATATCGGACAGATCATCAAATGTCAAGGGCTCCGACAACATTATTTCCAACGGTTCTGTAATCGCAGTAAACGAAGGTCAGTGCATGATCATCGTCGACCAGGGCAAGGTAGCTGAATTCTGCGCAATGTCGGGCGAGTTCAGATATGATTCCTCAACCGAGCCGTCACTCTTTTCGGGAAATCTGGGCACTTCTATAATCGATACCTTCAAAGCGATCGGTCGCCGCTTTACTTTTGGCGGAGACACCGGCAAGGACCAGCGAGTCTACTATTTCAACACCAAGGAAATCGTCGGCAACAAATACGGCACCGCCAACGCTGTACCCTTCAGAGTCGTTGACAACAACATAGGTCTTGATGTGGACATCGCAATAAGATGCTTCGGCGAATATTCCTACAGAATTATAGACCCCATACTCTTTTATACAAACGTCAGCGGAAACGTGGATTCCACATATACCCGTGGCCGTCTCGACAGCCAGCTAAAGAGCGAACTCCTCGATGCGCTTCAGCCTACTTTTGCGAAAATCTCAGCAATGGGTATCCGTTACAGCGCTCTCCCGGGTCATACCACCGAAATGTCCAACGCCCTCAATGAGGTGCTCTCCACCAAGTGGTCGCAGATCCGCGGCATACAAATAGCCTCATTCGGCATAAGTTCGGTCAAAGCCTCCGAAGAGGATGAAAAACTCATCAAGGATCTCCAGAGAGCAGCGGTACTTCGCAATCCCAACATGGCAGCTGCAACACTTGTCAGCGCTCAGTCAGAGGCTATGGTCGACGCTGCCAACAACCCCAGCGGCGCTATGATGGCATTTGCCGGCATGGGTATGGCTCAGCAGGCAGGCGGCGCAACCGCATCAAACCTTTTCGCCATGGGTCAGCAGCAGGCTCAGGGCCAGGCTCAGACTCAGGTTGCTCCGACACAGCCCGCAGCGGCTCCTGCTGAAGTCGGCTGGACCTGTCCCTCCTGTGGCAAGGCTTGCACCGGCAAGTTCTGCACCGAGTGCGGCGCCAAGATGCCGGTTAACGGCTGGACCTGTGAGTGCGGCTCGGTAAACAAGGGTATGTTCTGTCCCGAGTGCGGCAAGAAGAAACCGGCCGGCGCACTGCTCTACAAGTGCGACAAGTGCGGCTGGGAACCTAAGGATCCCACTAAGCCCCCTAAATTCTGCCCGGAATGCGGCGATATATTTAACGAAGACGACATCTCGGATAAGAAATAGTTATTATTTGATGAACGAAATTCTTAACAAGATACAATCTTTCGGTCTTGTACCGGTTGTAAAAATCGATTCCGTCGATGATGCGCTTCCTATGGCGAAAGCGCTCATCGACGGCGGTCTGCCGGTAGTTGAAATAACCTTCCGCACAGACTGTGCGCGCGATGCGATTACCGCTATATCATCCGAATTTCCCGAGATGCTTGTCGGTGCGGGTACCGTATTAAACATTGACCAGGCAAGGGATGCGGTAGCTGCCGGCGCAAAGTTTATCGTCAGCCCCGGTATAGACATTGATGTCGTGGAATATTGTCTCGCTGCGGGCGTCTCTGTGATACCCGGCTGTGCAACCGCAACGGATATGACTGCCGCAGTCAATGCCGGGCTTGACACGGTGAAGTTTTTCCCTGCCGAACAGGCGGGCGGTGTTGCTATGCTCAAGGCTCTTTCGGGTCCCTTCCCGGGGTTGAATTTCATGCCGACCGGCGGAATTACTCTCGATAACATGCTCGACTATCTCACACTGCCGAATGTCATCGCCGTCGGCGGATCCTTCATGTGCCCGGGCAAAGAAATAACAGCGGGTGATTTCGGCGCGGTAACCGCCGCGGCGAGGAAGGCTATCAACACGATGTTCGGCTTCGAACTTAAACATATAGGTGTGAACTGCCGCTCCAACGACGAATGCGAGAACGGCGGCGCGCTGCTTGAGAAACTCTTCGGTTTTGAACAGGATATAAGCGAAGGTGCGATATTCTCGGGCGGTCGTTTCGAACTGCTTCGCAAACCATATCTTGGTGAGCTGGGACATATTGCCATAGGCACCAACTTCTTCGAGCGCGCAATGGACTACTTCAAGCGCATGGGATTAACCTTTAACGAGGCGCAGTTCAAACCCGGACCTGACGGCAAGCTCAATGCTGCGTATTTCAGTGAAGATTTCTTCGGCTTTGCCTTCCATCTGCTTCGGAAGTAAAATGGCGGATTATACATCACCCGATATGATAGGCAAGCTGCGCGATGCGGACGAAAAGTACCGCGAAATCGAGCGCCTGCTTGCCAAACCGGAAACCGTGAATAATCAGGAAGAGTTCCGTCGTCTTATGCGAGAGCACAAGGCGCTGACTCCCGTTATCACCAAGTACCGTGAGTATACCGTTGCCGAGCAGACAATAGCCGACGTTGAAGAGTTGCTTTCCGAGCAGCCCGACCCTGAAATGCGCGAGCTCTGCGAAGCTGAGCTTGAGGAATCAAATGCCGCCATTGAGCGGATTGTTGGTGAGCTCAAAATATTGTTGCTGCCCAGAGATGAAAACGATGACAAGAACGTGATTGTCGAAATACGCGGCGGTGCGGGCGGCGATGAGGCGGCGCTCTTCGCATATGTGCTTTACCGCATGTATACTATGTATGCTGAGTCTGTGGGTTTTAAACATGAGATAATCAGCGTCAACGAGACGGGATTGGGCGGCTTTAAGGAGGTTTCCTTCATGATCGAGGGAGACGGAGCCTATTCTCGTCTGAAGTTCGAGAGCGGTGTCCACCGCGTTCAACGCGTACCGGAAACCGAGTCACAGGGACGCATTCACACCTCCACAGTTACAGTTGCGGTTCTGCCCGAGGCAGAGGACGTTGAAGTCGAAATCAATACCGCGGATCTGAAGATCGAGACCATAAAAAGCAGCGGCGCCGGCGGTCAGCATGTCAACAAGACAGAGTCGGCGGTACGGCTTATTCACATCCCGACAGGTATAGTGATCGAATGCCAGGATGAGCGCAGTCAGCACAAAAACCGCGATAAAGCCATGAAGCTGCTTCGTACCCGTCTTTTCGACATGAAACAGGCCGAGCAGGATGAAATGATTGCTTCCGAGAGACGCAGCCAGGTTGGTACCGGCGACCGCAGCGAACGCATCCGTACATACAACTACCCGCAAGGGCGTGTAACCGACCATCGTATAGGACTTACGGTATACAGCCTCGAAAATTTCCTCAACGGCAACATTGGCGAGATGATCGACGCTCTGATAGCCGCCGATACTGCAGAAAAACTTAAGAGCAGCGACTTCTAGGTCTTTACTATATCCGCCGCTTGTGCGGTACAAAACAAATATATAACAATCGGTACAGCAGAGAATTCCGCTGACCGATTTATTTTGAAATGAAAACCAGAATCATAACTCCTGACGACACCGCGGGCATGCTTGCGGCTGCCGAAACTCTTAGACACGGGGGGCTGGTGGCATTCCCTACCGAGACGGTTTACGGGCTTGGCGGTAACGCTCTCGATCCGGCGGCTGCCGCGAAAATATATGAAGCCAAGGGGCGTCCCTCCGATAATCCGCTTATTATCCATGTCAATTCCATCGACGAAGCGGCTCTCTATTGCGAGGTTTGCGATCTTTACGAGCGGCTTTATCGGCATTTTCTGCCCGGACCCCTTACCGTGATTCTGCCAAAGCGCGACAATATCCCGTCTGAGGTCACTGCCGGACTGGATACTGTAGCGGTTCGTATACCATCCCACCCGGTAGCACGCAAACTCATAAGCCTTTCGGGGATACCGGTTGCCGCCCCGTCCGCCAACTCTTCAGGCAGACCAAGCCCGACCACGGCATTGCATGTAGCCGAAGACTTAATCGGACGCATAGATTTCATAATTGATGGCGGGAGCTGTGATTTCGGACTTGAATCCACGATAGTCAAACCGGAGGGCAATAATCGGCTGACCGTACTTCGACCGGGTGCGGTGACACCCGAGATGCTCTCCAAGGTTTGCGATGAAGTTACGCTTGCGCCGTCGGTAACCGGTTTTTTCAGAGGCACAACCCCGGAAGCTCCCGGCATGAAGTATCGTCACTACGCGCCGAACCTGCCGGTTGTCATACTTGACGGCAGTGGCAAAGAAATCGAAAACTTTTTATCAGACAAAACCAACTTCGGCTTTCTTTGCTTCGACGAGGATATGGATATCTTTCAAGATAGAGATGATGTTGTTGCGATATCCATGGGCGGCTGCAGCGACTACGCAGCTCAGGCACACCGGCTTTTTGACTGCCTGCGCCACTTCGACGAGGTAGAGGGCATCGACACAATCTATGCCCGGATGCCGCGCCGGGACGGTGTTTCGCTTGCTGTCTTTAACCGCCTTGTAAAGGCAGCCGGAATGGACATTCGCAAGCTTTGATTTTCGGATACATTAACAACCGACATATATAACATTGGAGAATAAATGGCGAGGAAAAAATCAAATAACGCAAAAGAAAAATTGGAAGTCAAACCGGTCGAGATAACTGTTCAGCCGATTACCGAAACGATAGAAAAGAACTTCATGCCCTATGCCATGAGTGTGATAGTGGCACGTGCAATTCCCGAAATTGACGGCTTCAAGCCGGCGCATCGCAAGCTGCTCTACACTATGTATAAGATGGGGCTGCTGACAGGCGCCCGGGTCAAGAGTGCCAATGTAGTCGGACAGACCATGCGGCTCAGCCCACACGGCGACGCGGCTATTTATGAAACACTGGTTCGTCTTACCAGGGGCAACGATACCCTGCTTCATCCCTTCATAGATTCAAAGGGCAGCTTCGGCAAGCATTACAGCAGCGATATGGCATACGCCGCACAGCGTTACACAGAGGTTAAACTTGACCCTTTCTGTTCTGAACTGTTCAGCGGTATAAACATGAACTCCGTGGATTTCGTACCCAATTACGACAACACCACCGAGGAACCGCTGCTTCTGCCCACGACCTTCCCAAACATACTGGTGACTCCGAACCTTGGCATAGCCGTGGGCATGGCAAGCAAAATCTGTTCTTTCAACCTCGCCGAGGTGTGCGATGCGGCTACACAGATGCTAATGAGTCCCGAGACAACGGTAAACCAGTTGCTGGATATACTTGTAGCACCCGACTTCTCAAATGGTGCCGATCTGATCTACAGCCGTTCTCAGCTGCATGAAATATACTCCGCCGGCCGGGGAAGTTTCAGACTGCGATCAAGGTATGTTTACGACAAATCCGCGAACTGTATAAACATCACGCAGATTCCCTACACTACTACGATTGAAGCGATAATCAAGCGGATTTCCGATCTTGTGAAGGACGGAAAACTCAAGGAGATCACCGATTTTCGCGATGAGATCGATCTAAGCGGCTTTAAACTTACTCTGGATCTGCGGCGCGGTGTGGATCCCGACAAGCTGATGCTAAAGCTCTTTAAGATTACCCCGCTGGAGGACAGTTTCGATTGTAATTTTAATGTGCTTATTGACGGAATTCCGCGTCAGCTCGGGGTTCCCGAACTGCTAGATGAGTGGATCCGCTTCCGTGTTGGCTGTATAAGACGTGAACTTACATATCAGCTCGACCGGCAGCGCGAGAAACTTCATCTTCTGCTTGCGCTTGGCAAGATTCTGCTTGACATCGACAAGGCTATCGCTATTATACGTGATACCAAGCTGGAAAAGGATGTTGTGCCAAACCTGATGGACGGCTTCGGCATCGACCAGGTTCAGGCTGAGTTCATAGCCGAAATCAAGCTCCGCAACCTAAACCGCGAGCATATACTTAACAGACTGCAGGAGATCGAGGACCTGCAGAAGGAGATTGCGGATCTTGAACTGACTGTCGCAAGCGATAAAAAGCTCAAGACACTTATTGTCGGTCAGCTCAAGAATGTCAAAAAGAAGTACGGAAAACCGCGCATGACGCAGCTGATCTATGAAGACGAATTAGTCGAATACGAGGAAGAGGAGGAGATTGATACCTCCGATGTCCGTATAGTCTTTACTTCGGAGGGTTATTTCAAAAAGGTAACAAAAGCATCTCTGCGCGGCAACGACGAATTCAAGCTGAAGGATGGCGACACGATTATCTACAATGCCGACGTGCCAAACAATGCCGAACTGCTCTTCTTCAGCGATCTCGGTCAATGCTACAAAGCGAAGGTCAGCGACTTTGAGCCTCAGAAAGCCGCCGAGCTTGGTGAATACATACCGGTGCGGTTGGATTTCGACGAGGGCGAGCGCGCCGTGACCATGGCTGTGGTGACAAACTTCATGCACGGCAATATGATATTCATATTCCAAAACGGCAAGGGCGTACGCATTCCGATATCGGCCTATGAAACCAAGACAAACCGCCGCAAACTGACCGGCGCCTATTCTGTTTCCTCACCTATTGTCGGTATATTCCAGGAGGACGCTCCGGTTGATATACTGTTAACCTCTGATGGCGGCAGGGCTCTGGTGTTCTCCAGCAATCTGATAGCCGTCAAAACTACTCGTTCATCCGTGGGTAATGCTATATTCACGTTGAAGGAAGGTCAATCGGTTATATCTGCGTCGCTCTGCGACCTTAAGTCGAATCCCGACGCCAAGTCCTACCGCAAAACTAAAATCCCGTCAACCGGGGCAAAGCAGATTCTCGGTTGAACTAAAGATAGAGTTTTATACACTCGGCATAAATCAGTAAACAAGTGATACGGCAGTCCGAAAGTACAATGGACTGCCGTATTTTTATGTATGTTGTAAAGTCAGACAACATTCTGTGACCGCATACTGAACTGCAACTGCCAGGTAAAACAGAACACAAAAAATATATTAGCTTGTTCTCTCGCTGCTGAATAATACATAAAATTTCTAAATCTCACTTGTTCTCAGTAACTCCGACAGCGGCACGGATGCTCCAATCTTTCTCAATAAGACACTTCTCCGATTCTTCCGGTGTGATTTCAAGAATATCCGACACTATGGAAACGGCACGGGCACGGAGTTTGATGTTGGTAGGCTTCATATTCACCATGTAATTTCGGACGGTACAGCCCATTTTAATAAATACCGCGGTAGAAAACATATTCAGCATCATTTTCTGTGAGGTACCCGCTTTCATTCTTGTGGAACCGGTTATAGCCTCGGCACCGGTAAGAGCTTCAACCGCAATATCGGCGATCTCCGCCATCGGTGTACCCTCGTTATTAACCATAGCTCCGACGATACATCCCGCAGCCTTTGCAGCCTCCATGAATGCAAGTACAAAAGGCGCACGACCGGCTGCCGATATGCCGATTACCAGGTCTCCCGCCTTACATCCGGCCTCCTCAAACGCGGCAACACCGCGCTCGCGGCTGTCTTCACAACCCTCTGCGGCATTAACTATCGCACCCGGTCCTCCCGCGATAACCGCAGTAACGGTCTCACGGGACACACCGTAGGTCTGCGGACATTCGGAGGCATCAACCACCGCCAGCCGTCCGCTGGTTCCGCAGCCCACATAGAATATCCGACCGCCGTTCTTAAGTGTATTTACGCCGGCTTCAACAAGTTTTGCAATCTGCGGTATGCAGAGATTAACCGCAGCCGCCACGGTTGCATCCTGTTCGTTTATCATACGCAGCATATCCTCAGTAGAGGCATCGGAAATTCCTGTTGTCGCTTTGTTGACACTTTCGGTACCCATCAATAATATCTCCTTGTATATGTATATCCGTGATTATATGTTTTTATACACTATAATATTTACAAATAAACGTCTCTTTTCTATAACGCTTTAATTATGTGTTTGACTTATCTGTACATTAATTATACCACCTCATAACTTGCCGGTCAAGCATTTCAGGTACCATGTTCTTAATAAATAACACTATGTTGTATAGTATACATGTTTCAAGTGTTTAGCATCTGTTAATTTTGCTTTAATTTCAAATATCTATCATTGAAATATCAAACACTTAATGATATAATGACCGCCATACGCAACACAAATCACTATTTCTACGGGAGTCATATAAGCATGCAAAAGAAGCATCTTGCAGCTATAGTCGCTGCAGCCTGCATATCGCTTTCGGCGGTCGGATTTACTATATTTGCGGAAGGCGGTGAGTCATTCAGCACCGCATCCGATCCGCTTGTAACATACAGCTATCTGCAAAAGATGAAGTACGAACTAACCACCGAACTGCGCGAGTCTTTGAAGGCTGAGTTGAAAGAGTCATTAAAGACCGATCTGACCGAATCGATACGCGCAGAACTGCGAGCTGAAATGGCTGCCGAAACGCAATATAAGGTTTTAGAGATGCACAGCGGACAGCAGTTCCTTGCTTCGGGAGCCTGTGAGGTCATCCTGCGTTCGGGTGATGCGTCTGTGGTTGTAACCGACCCGGTGAACATCGCAAGCCAGATAGGTCTGTCTGACGTTACAGCCGGCAGTGAACTGCTTATAGGTGCATCAATGCCGAAAAATCACTATATAATCATACCGAGAGGCGACGGCCGCGGTTTTTGTATAACCTCGGATATCGCTTATATAATGGTCAGGGGGGCATATACAGTTGGCTAAAAACAGCGAAAACAAAAACGAGACAAAGAAAAAAAAGATGTCAAAGCGCGCTCTCATGGTCAGAATCATGGCTATCATTCTCTGTGCGCTTATGCTGCTCAGTGTGATTGCTGTTCTGATTCCCTTCCTCGGGATTGATTCATATGCTGCCGGTTATGATCCTGATACCACCGTCCGTGTCGGACTGATGTACGGCAGCAATGTTACAATCGGCTTCGAAACAAAAGCCGAGCACGGGTTTGTAATCGGCTCTGTCGATGCGCTCAACAACTTCACAGCAATGTGGCAGGTTGCCGAAACGACCGTATCGGCAACCTGCGATTGTAATTTAGCTAATAATTCCCGCACCTTTTCAGCAATTTCATCCGACAGCCCGGATGTTGGCGGTTATCATCTACAAATGCCCTGGGATCAGATGCTTACACTCGAACAAGCCATAGCGAATCTGCAAGCAAATCTTGTCTCATACAACTTTAATATCTTCCCGGCTTATATAAACGGGCAGATGTGTATCAGGATCGGTTCATTCGGTTCCGAAGCCGCAGCACTTCAGATGCTGTCCGGTCTGATAGGTGTCTATCCGACACTCACCCTTGCCGTTCCGTCGCTTACCGCGGTATCGGTGGTCAATCCCTACACAAACACCATACTTTACGAGCATGACAGCCGCTCCGCGGGTTATGAACTTGGCATCGCCGCATATCAGGGCGGTACCGGGAAGTCGACACTTATCACTCCCGCACAGAACCATTATGAAGGCATCTTCGAGTTTTCGCGCAACAAAGCCGGCACCGACGGAGTGGCGCTTACAAATGTTCTGACAATAGAAGAGTATGTGGAATGTGTACTGCCCTGGGAAATCGGCAACACATGGCCTATCGAGGCTCAGAAAGCCTTCGCTATAACCGCACGTACCTTCGCTCTGTCTATGCTGGGACGGCACAGGGTGTCATACGGTTTCGATATGTGCAACGGTACCCATTGTCAGTCATTCATGGGCTGTGCGCGGACGACGGATCTTGTGCGTCAGGCGGTAAGCGAAACTGCGGGACAGATTCTCACTTATAACGGAGAGCCCTGCAACACCTACTACTCGGCGGTTGCGGGTGGTGTGACAGCCTCAGCTGCCGAAGTATGGGGAGCCTCATCCGCCCGTCCTTATCTCACTGCCGTACCTACCCCCTGGGAAAACTACGCCAGCCATAAAAACGGTTCATGGAAAAGAGAGGTGTCTCCGAAGGAACTGTGCGAATATCTTAACGGCAAGGGTTACACCGATCTGACCGGCGCGATTGCTTCAATATCCGTGAACAGTTATGCCGAGAACTCATCATACATATATTCGCTGACCTTAACCGATACCGCGGGACATTCAGTTACAATAAAGACCTGCGATAAGATACGCCTGGCTCTCGGCGCCTATGTAAACAGCGCTAACTTTGTTGTAGGACGCGCCGGGGATACTGTTGATGTGATTACCTACAGCCTCAATACAAATGTACCGATCATAGCGCCCTCTAAAACAACATATCCGGGCGCGTCTGTAATCACTGAAAACGGGGTGATAAATGAAAGGATATACGGTGAGATCAACGTGCTTACCGCTGCCGGCATTGAGACGGTCACGGCTCTCGACAGTCTTAATGTTATAACTCAGTACAGCGACAGCATTGACTACAACATGATAAGCGAGACTGGATTTGAAGAGAGTGAAACCTATACTTATATCCCCGCTGAGCGGGCTAACCTTGGCAACATCAGGTCTTATGAAGTAATAAAGACGATTGAGCCGATCACCCTTGACGGAGCAGCAGGCAACTATGTTTTTGTCGGACGCGGCTGGGGGCACGGAGTGGGAATGAGCCAATGGGGCACCAAGAATATGGCAGAGCTGGGCTACACAAGCAATGAAATTCTTGCTGCCTATTTCCCCGGAACCGTTGTACTCCCGATTGAACAGGTCAATCGGTGATAAATCTTTAGCTGATGATATAAACGGTGCCACGTCACATAAACGGGCACCGTTTCCATATGCTAAATATTTATATACTACATGTATCGAAAAGAATGCGACAGACTAAATCAAAGCTTCCACCGTGTATAGAGGAAGGAGCACTTCTCACCGGGCGCATATTTCTGATAGAATACGGTAAGTATACTGCCGTCGTCCAGTTCAACCGAAGCGGGATAACCGAGATCGCCGTCGGGACCGTCGGTGCGGAGAATATACTCCTCCCAGGTCTTGCCCTCGTCATAACTGACAAGCGCTCTTTCGCCGAAGGGCGGAATGCGGCGTCCGAAGGCACATATGATAGCACCTGATGAGTGGCGGAGCAGATGCGGGGGCGAACCGCAGACGTCAAGCTGCTCCATGGGCGACCAGGTCAGACCGCCGTCCTTCGAAATTGTCTTGAATATCGAGAAACCGTGCTTAACCGGTTCACGCTCGGCGCGGATAACACCGAGTATGCTGCCGTCTTTCAGCTCAATCGAATGAGGCTCGTGGAAGTTGTGGGGGGTGTAGCCCTCGGGGATATCAACTGCACCCAGCCGCTGCCAGGTCATGCCGTCGTCACGGCTGGAATATGCGACCACGGCATGAGGAAGCTCGGGATTCGGCCATTTTTCGGAATACAGCTCCTTGCCAAGGTAAAGCAGGCTGCCATCCGAGCGTAGAATGGGACCGTGAGGTGCACTGACCGGTAGCTGAACCGTATCTCCCCAGGTGACACCGCCATCACGGCTGAGACGCACGAATGAACCGCCGCGGTTAGCGGGATCGGGAATCTCATAGAAGGTCGCAAGCTGTGCCATGGCGACATTCGCTTCGGGGAAGTTCATCGAATTCTTGATCCCGTTTGCATAGGTATGCAAATATACTTCGGTCGGATGGGCAAACCAGGTAATAAGCAGTTTGTTATTGCCGAGGCAGACAATACCGGCATCCCGGTCGTCAAGGGGTGTATCGTTGACAACGATAGGCGGGGTCCAGGTCTCTCCGTCGTCACGGCTTACGAACATGACCGTTTTGCCGAAGGGGCAGACATGGGCGGCACGGAAACCGGAGCAGACAGCGTATAAGACACCCTTTTCGTCTCTGGCAACCGACGGCCAGCCGTGATAACCATACATACCGGACAGACGGCTGATAATGCCGTTGCGGATTATGGTTGGTGTGACTTCCTTGTACATAAATACCTCCCGGTTTTGATTTTTTATACTTTACACAGCGCTTATGCGGGCTGTATAATATCGACATTAAACATAACGGGGTACGAAAATGCTTATTAAATCGCCGAAGAATCGCGCGGCGCTTTCACTCGCTGCGTCTTTCATTGTCATACTGACGACTGCCAAGTCGCTTCTGACCTTCTTCACCGGCTTCGGTTCAGGGAATATGTATATAACCGGTGCAGAGTGTTTCAAGTATTTCACTGTCGATTCCAACATTCTTGCCGCGCTTTGCTGCTCTGTACTTATACCATATGCACTGAAGGCTCTGTCCGGCAGCGGGGAGTATATTCTGCCGCGGTTTGCGCTCCGTCTAAAGCTGACGGGAACGGCGGCGGTGACCGTTACCATGCTGACAGTAATATTCTTCCTTGGACCTGTTCAGGGCTACGGTTATATGTATATCGGAGACAACCTCTGGCTGCATCTGATAAATCCTCTTATCTGTGAGGTGTCCTTCATACTCCTCGAAGCGGGTGAAATGAAAAAGCGCGACGCCCTTTACGGTATGCTTCCGACTTTGGTTTACGGTATTATCTACCTGATTATGGTCGTGGTAATCGGCGAAAGCAAGGGCGGCTGGCGTGACTTCTACGGATTCAACGCCGGCGGCATGTGGCCCGTGTCATTTGCTGCGATGCTTGCGGCAACTCTTATTATCTCATACGGATTATACGCGCTGAGACGGCTTTGCATGAATCGTAAGTAATCTGTCAGGCAAGCAACATCCCGGCGCACACAGAGAAAACAAGCAAAACAACCACATAGCAGACGATAAATCTCACACGGATAATCGAACCGATAGCTGCCAATGAAGTTATCCGGGTCGCCGGTCCGACTGTGAGAAAGGCAAGAGCGCTTCCGCGTGAAAGCCCCTGGCTCATAAGTGAAGCCACCATCGGGATCGTACCTCCGCCGCAGGCGTAAACCGGAATACCCGCAGCGGCAGCCGCAAGAATTCCAAGCGGTGTGGTGGTGTCAAGCTCACCGAACAGCAGCCGCATTGGCAACAGGTCTACAAACGCGGCGATCGAGATGCCGATGAGCATCATTCTTCCTACAAACAGCAGATTTTTCGCCACCGCGGCAAGGTATATGCCTATTGTGAACTTCTTACGGGGACGGTTTTCGATGTCGGAGCCGTCCCCTCTTTCTGCCATAACTTCGGGACGCACAACAAAGTTCTCAGGCAGAGGGAGCGTGAGAAATCCGCAGAGCGCTGCGAACAGAAAGACGCAAAGCAGGCGTAACAGCGCCATCTCCATTCCCAATCCCCCGGCGGTCATTATAAAGAGCTGCGGGTTCATCATTGAGGAGGCTGCCAGAAACGAAATCAGCGGCGCCGCAGGTATACCGCCGTGAAAGAGGGCTATGAGCACCGGTACGGTTCCGTAGGTACACAAGGGCGAGAGTATGCCAAGCACCGTAGCGCTGATAATCGGCAGCACATGCTTCCCCTTTGTAAAGCGGTATATGATTGCCGTCCAGGACGTGAATTTCAGCAGCTCACCGAGGAGACTGCCAAGCACCACATAAGGAAACAGCTGAACGAAATAATCAAGTATTCCTTTCAGGAAATCGGTGATTGTGGATTTAAGAAACCAAGGGTCGGTAAATGAGGCGAACCATGCTCCCAGTTCACGCAGAAATTCCATTTCAGTATGTTATAGGTATCAGTTCGATGCCCTCATCGGCTCCGAGATTGCGGCTGTACTGCTTGTAGGTCGAGTTGTTCCAATGCTCAAACACACCGAGCGAACCGACAGGCTTGCCGTAGCCGTCGTGATAACCGATGCCAGAGGGCGCATCGTCCGCCAAAGCCGCTTCAACCAGGTAGTTTTCTGTAGTGTGACCGTCAGGCATGTATTTGAGCCATTTATTGTCGCCGACCGCCAGCGCCGCCGCTCTCTCCGCGAGTATGAAATCAAGACACACCGAATCGATTGCAACCGGGTCCTGCGATGCGAAGAGTGAATTCGTCCAGCCCTTGGTTGCCTTTGTACCGCCGCCGAAGGGCGCCGAATACCACCTCTCGTCAAGGGTTACATCGCACTGCTGATGGTATGTTGCCACCAGTCCGTCACAAAGATAGAGGAATGTCTTTCCGCCGCAGTCCCTGTTGGAAATCAGGTCAACAAGTACGCTGTATGTACCCATATCGCGCTTAGGAAGATCCCACAGTTCTTTCGGTGTGCTGTTGTAATCACGCGCCGCACAGTAGTGGTGCAGGGTCGCCCAGGTAGGCGGGTTTGTGCGGTATTTCGTCGGGAAGGTAACCGAGCCGTCGCTGTTCGTCAGTCCCGGCATTACGGTGCCGAAGTGATTCTTCGCGGATGCGGTGTAACCAGCAAGAGTGTGACCTCGGAGATTGAAGAGATTTATGATATAACTCGCCTCGGTGACACATTTCGGCCAGTAGGTGGTATTGACCTGCGGAGTTCCTCCTGAGTCTACCCAGTTGTCCTGAGTGAAGTCGTAAGACCAGTGTATAGGGCGTGTGAGATCGGCGACGGCGTCGTTTGAGCCGGTCATCTGGTAGTTGTCGTAGTATACAAAGCGCACGCCCTTGAGTTCCTCCGCGGAGCAGTATTCCTGCATGTAGGTGGGGATTACGCGGGATGGGTCGGTAACCGTTATGTCATCGGGTTCGACTCCGTAGCCGACAAGGATTTTCAGCAGTGCTCTTACCGTCACGGGTGACGGGAAATAAGCTGTGGCGTTATTGGAGGATGCAGGGTTTGTCACACCGGTGACATTCATGTTGACTTTGATTGCTATCTTCTCTCCGGGCTTGTATGTTATCGCCTGGCCGCAGTAGCGGGTATTGAAGTCGATAAATAACCGGTCGAGTGCATCATTTATGTCGTCCTCACCCGCCAGCGAGCAGATGATATCGCTCATCATCTGCTCAACAGCATCCGTATCGAAGTTTTTTTCAAGCCACCAGTAACCGGAACCCGTCCATTTGAAGGCATCGGTGTTGTAAGCCCAGGAAACGCGCCCGGGATTAACGCCGATTCCCTTCCCCATTACCTGATTCGCACCCTCATCGTCGGGGATGCGCTCTTTCTCAGTCCCGGGTGCCTCGGTCTCGGTCTTAGAAGCGGATATGATTTCTGCCGTGACCGGCTCTCCGGAGGTGTCACCGCTGCTACCCGGAACGCTTTCGCTGCAGCATACAAGCAGTACGGCAGCCAGAACTATCAGCACTGACAGCACCAATGCGGAGCCGTGCCGCTGCTTTATGGATTTCATCGGCTTCACCTCTCAATAAGTCTTATTAATGCTTACTTCGTTGTTATCCAGACGGTAACCGGCATTTTTTCGTCCCAGTTCTGACCGACCGACGGATAATCGGCGACTGTGATATAACCATCGGTTGTTTTGACCTTCCATTCCTGCTTGCACTTGATAGCCCCCGTATCGGAGGGTTCAAGAACGGCGAAACCTTCGTTGTCGACAAGCTCGACAGCTTCTTTGATGTCCTCGCCGAACTGACTGTCGCGGGCGAGCATAACCGGACCGCGCTGAATCGCGGCATGGCAGATCGACTCGGCGTCTGCGTTGGGATCGATAGAGTCGGCGCGTATAATGCGGCAGCGCATGTCGAAGTCAAGCTCGATAATGTCGCCGCTCTTCCAGTCGCGTTCAATCACGGCATACTCACCGGCGGAAGCAGCGATCTTCTCGCCGTTTACGGTGAGTATGGTTTCCGCGCTCCAGGAAGGGATACGGAGCATGATAGCGAATGGAGCGACCGCGTCGGTATCGACGGTTATCTTCACACCGCCGTTAATCGGATAATCAGTTTCAAAATGAAGCTTGAGAGTGCAGCCCTCCGGCAGCGAGGTGACGGTATCGCCGGGCATGTAGAGGTTGACGGCTGCGCCGTTCTTCGATGACGTAACCGCCGTCATGGCTATTAGACCGGTGCCAGCCGCGCCGATAGAAACGCAGCAGCCCCAGTAGAAACGCTTCCTGATTATGTCCTTAAAGCCGCCGACCGCCCTGCCGCGCCAGCCGTTAAACAGCGGGCTGTAGCTGTCGAAGGCGAAGACCTGACCGCGGCAGATATGATTCTCAAAATTGATAGCACCGATGAGAGCGTTGTAGACCGAGCGTTCGATCTGGTCTGCCCAAATCGGGTCACCTGTGAGCAGCAGCAGCTGGAAACAGTACTTCATCCAGGTAACCGTGACGCAGGTCTCCTGCATGATGCCGTTGAACTTCGGGTCAAACTGACGAACTATCGAATGGTCGAAAAGTTCGTGAGTGGTGCCGGCTGAGCCGATAACCGTGATGTCCGATTCAATGACACGGCGGCCGAATTTAACCGCCATATCCTTGTACTTCTCCTCGCCGGTGACACGGTAATACTCGATTATTCCCTCGAAGTTTGAAATCATCTCGTAGGCTTTTGTAATCGGGTACTCATAGGGGCAGAGCTTGTCGTCAAGAGCCGCTTCGAACATGTTGAATCCGCGCATACCGCCGGCGTCTATGATCTTCTTCGCGAAGTCAAGATATCTCTGTTGACCGGTGAGGTTGTAAAGCCGAACAAACGGCTCGAGAATCGATGAAGCATTTAGACCGTTCCACCATTCGGAGGTATAGGTAATTGGGAGTTTCCCGACTTCGTCGTTCCCGATTTTGGCGACGAGATAGTCGGCGCTGCGGCACATGCATGCGATAATCTGATCAGCCAGTCCGTCGTCACGGCAGATTTCCAGGAAATACTGGAAGCCCAACAGAACATATTTCCGGCTCCAGATGTCCCAGCCGTGGAATTCAGCGGGGATTGAGTATGTGGAGATACGGCCGTATTTATCCTGCACCGTCATCATGTCGCGCACTGTATCCTCGAGGATTTTATAGAGCTTCTCGTTCTGCGTATAGGAGTAGGTAAAGCATGCGCCGCGCATGGTCTTGCCCCAGTATTCGCCGCGCCACCCCTTGTCGTGGTCGTCTACGTTTCCGATGCGAAACTGCTCCACAAAGAGCGCCCAGAGCGCCGGATCAAGCAGCTGCTCAGCTTCGATATGCGCAATTGAATCGGATACATAACCGCTGAAGGAAGCGTATCCGTCGGCGGGCGTAAAGAGGACGTCTGTATTTTGTCTGTTCTGATATGCGGTGTATTTCATGTTTCCCTCCAATTCGTGTTTCTGATGAATATCGTATCATCTGTTTTAATTATAACCCCGCCGCAATTATTTGTCAAGGCAATAACAAATGAGTTGACGCGGTGGGAAAACAGGTCATTTGTCGGTTGACGGCACACATAGTGAACGATATTCTGTAACTGATTTATAATGCTCAACTTAACTGATATAATACATGAAACGATGCGGACGGTGTGTTCTGACATATGTTCTCAAACCTAAACATACACATCCATCCGGGGTATACATTCGCGGGTGAACAGACTATAATTGACGAAGGGTTTGAATGTAAGTATTGATGCTGACTCTTTTAAAACAGGCCTGCTATCCAATAAAGAACGGCACGTCAAGTTGAAAACAGAGCAGATTCAAGTTGCTTTTCCTGAATCTGCTCTGTCTCCAGTCTGTATCCACGGTGTCCCGGGGATACCTTACATTATTCACAGTTTACTTGACAATATCACCGTATACCATGCCGAATGCACAAGCTGCGTTGGACTCGTCGGTGTCGATGTGTGCCGCAGCTGCGAACTTCGGGGAGACGCGGCATACAACATCGCCGAATATAAGCGAACGTCCGTTGCCCTCAACCTTGAGCGATACTATTTCCTTGTCGGAAACACCAAACTTTTCAGCGTCGGCGGGAGTAAGGTGGATATGACGCTTCGCGGCAATAACACCCTCGCTGAGTTCAACCTCACCACAGGGACCTATCAGCTTGCAGGCACCCGAGCCGGCGATGTCACCGCTTTCACGCACGGGAGCGTCGCAGCCGAGAGTACGGGCATCGGTAAGTGAAACTTCAACCTGGGATGCAGTGCGTGCCGGGCCGAGAATTATGACATTCGGAATGGACTTCTTCGGACCGACTATAGTTACTCTCTCCTCGCAGGCGAACTGACCGGGTTGACTAAGATCTTTCTTATGGGTCAGGGTGGCACCCTTGCCGAAGAGAATCTCAATGTGCTCCTCGGTCAGATGTACGTGACGGGCAGAGGTCTCGACGAGAATTTTGTTTTCCATATAATTGAATCTCCTTAACTGGCTTGTGAAGCCTTGATTTGTATTGAGTTAATTATACTATACTTTTATTACAAAGTAAATACTTCTCGCCAAATTTGACATTTGAAGCTCCGATTGTTCCGGATTTGTACTGGAATATATCAAATTCGATGTCCTTTATTCAAAATCACACCTAATTTCGGGGAAAACGGTCGTGTGCTCTGCTATGTAAGTGACACTTCCTCCTTACTTGTCATACGGTCGCCCTGACGGAAAATCGAAACAAGGAAGCAGACAGCCACGATGCAGAGTATAAACTCAGCACAGGGCTGAGCATACGCCAGACCGTACATCGGGAAGAGTCGGTTGAGTATGATTATAGCGGGTATCTCGAGTACTATCTTACGCAGAAAAGCGAAGAGCAGCGACCAATGTCCCATTCCGCAGGCTTGAAATACTCCCACACAGAGGAAGTCCACGCACATGAAAGGCTGCGCAAGGCAGAGTCCGCGCTGCAACGCCGCACCCATTTTGACTATTTCCGGGTTCTTCATAAACAGAGCGATGATGTTCGGCGCAAAGATAGTATAGAGAATTGCGGTAGTTGTCAGAAGTCCGACCGCCATACCCAAAGCGAATAGTATGGCTTTTTTCATTCTTTTTCGGTTGCCCGAGGCGTAATTGTAACCCACCAGCGGCTGAAGTCCGTGTGATATGCCGAAGGCTATCTGCATAGGAACAGAAGTGGTTTTGTTTGCAACACCCATCGCGGCGACAGCCATTGAACCGTATGCGGCGGCGCAGTTGTTTAATACCGTCATTCCGGTCACATTCAGCAAATTCTGCACCGCGGCAGGTATACCGACTTTGAAGACACCGCCGACAATTTCCTTCGTCGGTCTGAAATCGTGCGGGGCAAGGGAGACATAACAGCTCTTACGCTTAATAAATATTAGAATGACGAAGTATAGACATGCTATGCAGTTCGCGATGAAGGTAGCCAATCCCGCTCCTGCAGCTCCCATGTCAAGCCCCCAAGGCATGATAAAGAAGGGGTCTATTATAATATTCAAAACACAGCCGCTCATTGTTCCGATACCGGCATGCATAGCAAGGCCCTGGGAGCGTACAAGATACGAAAAAACGATATTCAATATCGACGGCACAGCGCCGAGACATACCGTCCAGAACATGTAGTCGTAGGTAACGGATATATTGTCATCGCCGGCACCCAAGAGCCTGAGCAGCGGTGTTTGAAAGATAAATACCAAAAGCGAATAAAGTGAGCCGCATATGAGTGCCATATAGAAACCGAATGCTGAGGAACGGCGGATTGTTTGATAGTCTTTTGCTCCCAGCGCACGGCTCATCATACTTGAGGAACCCACACCGAACAGATTGGTAAAGGCATAGAAAGCGAGCAGCACCGGCGCAGCGAGTGTCACCGCTGCATTCTGTATCGGTTCGTTAAGCTGACCGACATAGAATGTATCGGCTAAATTGTAAAGCACCGACACAAGACTGCTGAGTACCGTCGGCATGCACATCGACAATACGGCGCGCGGGATTGGTGCTCTTTCAAACAGCTCGGTACGCGGATCGGCAGCCCTTACGGTGCCGACTGCATCATTTGGCAAGGTTATCATCTCCGTCGTCTTATAATGGTGGTTATTATAACACATAATCCGGATATTTTCAAGGCTTGAAGCCCGGCTAAAGTTTCCTGCATTACACTTGCCCGAAATATCAGGACATGTTATAATTGATCAGAGCATAATACAGCAAAGGAGAAACATGTATGTATACAGTTACCATACCAGTTCATACCAGCGATTACTTCGATGTTGAAGCCACCCTTGCCGAGCTTAAGCGTGCAAAAGCCGACCGCGTTCTGCTGGCAGTGTCCCGCAGGCTTGTACCGGCTCCCGAAGGAATGCGCATTAAGCCCGACGCATATATCGATCTGATTCGCGATACGATTCCGCTTTACGAAGCCGAAGGGCTTGAAGTCGGCGTCTGGATAGGCGAAACCATGGGACACGGCGGTGCATTGCTCAATAGTGTAGTTAAGCCGGGAGAACAGGGCGCACCCGCCTATACTCCCTTTACCTCCATAACCGGACGAGCGTCTTCCGGTTCCTTCTGCTGTGCCGACCCGTTTTTCCGTGCCGATGTGTGCGCCTGGGCTGCCTGTTCCGCAAAGGCGGGGGCAAAGCTTATTATACTTGATGACGACTGGCGAATGTCACTGCACGGCGACGGTCTGTATGCCGGCTGCATGTGTGATGATCATATACGCCGTTACTGTGAGCTTGCAGGAGAGCAGCTTACCCGTGAGGAGATCGCGAATTCAGTATTCACCGGAGGTCCGAGCCGTTACCGCAAGCTCTGGCAAAAACTGATGGGCGGCGACATGCTGCGTCTTGCGCGTGAAATCCGCGAGGCCGTGGATGCGGTAAATCCTGATTGCCGCATCGGTATCTGCTGCGCTCCGTCGGTGGTGGGTCTGGACGGTTCGTCACCCATGGGAATTGCGCAGACACTGGCAGGCAAGACCCGTCCTTATCTGCGTCTTATATGCGCGCCTTATTGGGCAAAGACCGGCGCGGAGCTGGCGTCTGTCATGGCTTCCGAGCGGCTGTATGCCTGGTATGCCGATGAGTGGCGCAGAGAGACCGACGCCGAGATACTGCTTGAAGGAGATGCCTATCCCCGTCCACGCTTCGTTACTCCGGCGGCGTATCTCGAGTGCGCGGATCAGATCTGCAGAGCCGACAAACATTTCACCGGCTCGATGATGTATGTTATTGACTACTTCTCCACCCCGGGTTACGAGCGCGGATATATCGATAAGCATGTAAAAAACCGAGAACTGTCCCGTAAAATCGAAGCCATGTTCGAGGGTAAGCGTCAACTCGGCTTCAAACCCGCCGAATACCGCGAGTTATTCCTGTCCTCCGTATTGCCCGACGATCCTTTGACCGGCAATGCCACAGCTTACAGCCGTTTCCGAGGTATTGCACCTGGGGCGCTTGCCAACGCTTCGGCTTCGATATCATTCGATGACGGTGTGACGGTGCTGTTCGGCGAGAATGCCCGTATGGCGGATGAAAAGCTGGTAAATAGGGGCGCAATACTCGACGCTTACGCCGCGAGAATCCTCACCGAGCGCGGCTTTGATGTGGGATTCGTTGACGACAGTTATCTCGGCAGCGGAGCATCAGAGCTTTTCGGCGGCACCGATGTGGTAAACTGTTCTGAGCGCATCAATCACCGTGAATGCGCGCTGCGGTCAATTAAAGCTGCCGAAGGCGCCGAGCGGCTTACATGGTTCGCCGACGGAACCCCGGGAGTCTATCGCTATGAAAACGCTGAAGGCTCGCGCTATGTGGTTTATCCGATTAATGTGGCGCCGGATGACCGCTCCACGTACTTCCGAGCCTACACCCGTCAAAAGGAGCTTTATGATGCGGCTGAATATATATCAGGAAGCCGTCTCCCTGTCGAGATAACCGGTCACCCCGACATAACTGTTATAATGGCACAGGACGAAAATGAACTGGCAGTCGGTATATGGAATCTGTTTCCCGATTCTGTTGACAAGCCGCTTCTAAAGCTCACCTTCATGCCCTCTTATGTTCGCACGGTAGGCTGTTCGGCTCAGCTGACGGCGGACGGCGTGGTTTTGTCGGAAATCGCACCCTTCGGCTTCGCGGGAATCATTCTCGGAAAATAACATTCGTAAAATTGCGCCGGCACCCCTTAACTTCGGGGCACCGGCTTTTTCATTGTATTATCTTTTAGTTAACTCGATAATTTACACTCTCGGCAGTTCGGTCATGTGGAGGCGTGATGCGCCGTATGGCTTGAAGCGAATAATTTTCTTTTCGCCGGTTGGCTCTAATGACACTGGTGTCTCACGCGCCACCACACCGTCAAAACCCTCCGCATAGCCCCAGTTAATCGGCACAACCTCAACCGACAGCTCGGTCGGCGGGTTCAGCGGGTCAAACGGAAGTTTTGCGATACCGTTCTCGGTAAAGGCGAAATCTTCAGCCTCCCCGGCAAAGGCATACTGCCAATCTGTGGTTGGGTAGATTTCATAGTCGCAGTATGGGTATTTGCGCTCAACATTGTTTCGTACATACTCAAGCCGCTTCTCCTCTTCTCCGATGTCTACGGTATAGACCAGCGGTCCGCGCTCGAGGGAGAACATACCGGTGGGACGTGCGATAAAGCGGTTTTCAAATCTCAGCTTTACGGTTATCACGGTACTGCCGTTCCATTCACGCTCGATTACAGTGTATCCTGTATCGGCTGCTTTGCCGTCAATCTCGGTAGAAGCCGCACATGACGGGATTCTGAGCGCCAGCGGGAAATTCACCGGTTTGTCTGCGGTTACCGTATAAGTCAGCGTATCGCCAAACGGATAGCGTGTGGCACAGTCTATCTTCACCTTGGCGCCGCCGATTTCAGTCTCAATCACAGACGGTGCGATGACGCCGACCGCGACCCCGCTATCCTTACGGTAGTATGCAGACAGAGCGAACTTCGGCCAGCCCTGATTGAAGTTGGCGGTACAACAGCCGTAATTTGGCTCCAGACCGAATATGTTCGCCTCGACACCGTTTGTACCGAAGGGAGTTTTGTCAAAAACCTTACAGACTATCTGGTTGGTCATCTGGTCGTATTGGTGGGTCCACATGTCGGCGGAACAGGTGCCCGGAAGAGCGTTGAATGCGAGCTTTTCACAGCGGTCTGCCCATATAGGGTCGCCGGTCAGCTCGTGCAGAATCTCGTAGGAGTACATGGCTTCCACCACTGAACAAAGCTCGGTGCCGCGAATAGGGCTGAAACCCGCGAGGCATTCGTCACCGTTGAAGTGTCCGACCGCCGTGCCGTGATATTCCATAAGCAGAGACAACATGCGCTCAGACGCCGTTGTGTCTACCTTGCCGTCTGCGACAGATGCGAGAGCGCCGGATTTCAGCGCCATACCCTGATTTACGATGTGGTATTCGAAGGTCCAATGGTCTGATATATTTCGGTAACCTTCGGTTTCGCAGACCTCGGTATAATTCATCCCCTGGCTGCGCAGAGTCCGTGCCAGTTCAAGCAGCCAGGGTTCGCCGTAGCGGTCATAGGTAAAATAGATGGGTATCAGACATTCAAACCATCGGGCGTGCGCCCACGACTTAATCGGATAATCCTTTACATGGAAGCTGAGATTGCGCAGCGCCCGGAAGATAACACCGGGAATGCGCTCGTCTGCGGTGCAGTCGTAATAGACTGTAAGCACCTTGCAGATGAGGTAAAGCGCCCACATGTCATAACCACCGCGCTCCTCATAGCTGCAGGGGCAAATCCAGCCGTCGGGCTGCTGACCTGCCAGAATAGCCTCGATGTAGGCGCGGGCGCGGTTTTTCATGTCCTCGTCATCAAGCAGCCAGGCAAGCGGTATGAAACCGTCCAACCAGTAGGGTACGCGTTCCCAGCCCTCGCGGTCACCGCCGACCCAGCGGCTGTCTCTTACATCCGGCCATACCTTGTCAAGGCTGCCCGAAAGCGAAGCCGCCTGAACCTCAAACTGCCTGCGCAGCCACCCTGCGGGCTTGATCTCCTTAGTTGTAAAGTGTTTGTCGAGCATATTCTTCCCTCCGTTACTTCAGCAATTCTGCTGCTTTATTGAGTATCTCCTTGTATTTATCCGCATTAGCGGCAATGGTTGACAGTATAGCGGTTTCGTTCTTTGTGGCGGCATTGCGCATCAGACTGTCGATGTCTATGCCGTAGCTGCTCATTACCAGCGCCAGATCAACCGTGAAGTTGTTTAGTATTATATCGAGCATACGCGCCGAGTCCTCGTCGCGGGTATACTTGGATTTGAGCATGATGTCATAGAATGCGGGGCTAATTGTTTCGGATGAGTAGAATGCCATATCCTCCAGCAGCATACCCGACATTTCAAGGTCAGCAGTGTTCAGCGGCACAACAACCGCAGTGGCGTTGTTGTTATGCAGGTACGATGAATACATCTCCTGCTTTTCATTTGCCTTGGGCACCGGGATTATGCCGAAGTCGTCGTTCATATCGCGGAACTGGGGCACACCGTAAATCAGTTCCACAAAGAAGAGCGCCTGCGAGTCGCGGAACATCTGCACCGTCAGCGCGCCCAGGTCGGCGATACCCGTTGTATGGTTGACGTTAAAGGTTGATTCTTTGTTATTAAGGAAGGCTACAACCGCGCTGATGGCATTGTAGTTTTTCTCGGAGTCGGCGTCGAGGTATGGCATGTCGTCCGCATCCTTGCCGATAAGCAGCTGACCGCTGCCGTAGAACAGGGGCTGCCACGCAAAGCTCGAGCACTCGGTGCCGTAGCAGTCCTTCTCGGTATACACGCCGTCACCGTCAAGGTCGTGCGTCACCTCGGCCGAAAGCCGGGTCATGGCTTCAAGCGTCCAGCTGCCCGCATCCACAAGATCATATGGCGATTCAAGAGCATAGTCCGAACAGATCTGCTTGTTGAAATAGACAATACCCGCCGAGTTCATGGCGCCTACATTCATATCGCCGACTATGAAATAGCTCTTGCCGCCAAATGAGGTACTCTCAAGTATGTTGCCCCGCCACCAGGGCTTTCCCGGGTCGATAAACGGTACATCGGTAATCTTGAAGATCATGCCGTCCGTGGCAAGCTGGAAGGAAGCCGACAGCCCGGGAAATGCGGCGTCATACATCGCGTCACCCGCACTGACTGCCTTGCCCAGCTCACTGCGGATGTCGCCGTGCTGCGGCTTTGTGACCGACTTGAGATTGATGTTATACTTCTCTGAGAGCGTAAGGTTGCGTAGCCAGACCGCGTCATTCAGGGTTTCGCCGTTCTGCGTCTCCGCCTCGATTTCAGGATAGGGATGGGCATTGTAGTTGGGGCTCTGCGCCCGGTTGAGAATGGTAAAATCAGCACCCTCAAAGTCACGGGCTTCAAGACCCGTGTACTTCGCTTCGGTCACGGTATCCGGCGTATCGGTACTTGCGGTGTCGGCGGCATCACCGCCGCCAACATGTGAAGCACAGCCCGCAAACAGCGGCAATGTGAGCATAAGTGCTGAGAATATTGAGATAATGCGGTTTCTTGTTTTCATGAAGCATAACCTCCCGATATGATAAAATCTGAAAATCTATTTCGGTGTTGACATAACCGCCGATGTAGTTTAAAATTAGGTGAACAACTTGAAGAGAGGTGATTACTATGGCACTCGATATTTATCGGAAAAAGACCTGGTGCAACCCCCTTTCAATGCCCGATGTTCATCGCGGTACCGACAGCTACCGTATGGACTTCACCGGCGAGCCCTATCGCTCCTACCGCTCGATATCCGACCCCAGTGTGCTTTATCATGACGGGAAATGGTATCTCTACCCCAGTTATGATATGGCGTATGTCAGCGAGGATTTTGTGAACTGGGAGTATGTTCCCTGCACTCCCCCCGACGCAGTCGACGGTCCCCGCTACAGTCCTGCGGTGGTACCCTGCGGCGATAGGTTCCTGCTAACCATCTCGGGCGAGCGCCTTTTTATCGGTAATACTCCGACGGGGCCTTTTGAGCCGCTTGGCGACTGCATAATGCCGAACGGCGCACGCTTCAAACCCTGCGACCCCGGTCTGTTCCGGGATGACGACGGCAGGATATATATCTATTGGCACGGGAGCCGTACCCATCCTGTGCGCGGCGTGTGGTCGTCGCTGACGCTTGCCGCCGAGTTGGACGCAAATGATCCCTGCCGCCTGCTTTGCGAGCCCGTCATGCTAAACGAGTTCGACCCCGAACATACCTGGGAATGCTTCGGCGAATACAACCAAAACACTTCAAAGGGCTGGATAGAGGGGCAGTGGATGTTCAAGCACAACGGCCGCTACTACCTTATCTATTCCGGCTGCGGAACCGAGTTCGGCGCATACGCCATGGGCGTATACTACTCGGACAAGGGACCTCTCGAAGGTTTTGTATACCAGAAGAAGAATCCGCTTACCTTCAATCGCACCGGTCTGATAAAGGGTGCCGGACACGGCAGCGTGGCACACGGTCCGAATAACAGTATCTGGGTGTTCTACACTACCACCATGTGCTATACCCACTGCTACGAGCGGCGCATCGGCATGGACAGGCTTGAGGTTGACGAGAACGGCGAGTTATATTGCCCTGCAATTACCGATACGCCACAGTACGGCGCCACTGAGCCTGAGATTGGCGACACCGGACTAAAACCGCTGACTGTCTATATTCGCGCCCGACATCGCGCCAGCAGTCACAGCGAGGGCAGAGATTCGCTCTACGCGCTGGATGAGAGCATGCAGACCTGGTGGCAGCCGGCTGCCGATGACAAACAGCCCTGGCTGCTTGTCAATCTTGAAGGAGACTTCGTTATTGAGGCTTCGCGCATTATCTGGTATGATGTGGGACTCGATTACGACAACGGCGTACTGCCCGGTCCATTCAAGTATAAGATAGAAGCCTGCACCTCCCTCGAAAAGGAGGACTGGACTGTGATCCTCAACATGACCGAAAACAACGAGGATCGCTGCATCGACTACCGCAGTTTTAAGCCCTTCAAAGGTAGTGCGGTGCGGCTTACAATCACCGGAAGTCCCGAAGGCATCACACCGGGCGTTATCAGCTTTTCGGTATTCGGTAAAATGTAAGGAGGCGTGTTACAGGTTATGCAATACTATACCGTATCAAATGACCGCAGCATATACGAGGCGTGGCCTGATGTGGCGCTTTGCGACAGCGGACGGCTGGTCTGCTGCTTTTCGGAATGCACTACCCATGGCAACCGCGATCTCGCTCGCATAACTCTTGTTACCTCGGACGACCGGGGGCGCACCTGGAGCGGCAAGAGATATCTCAGCGACCGCGGCAAAAAGGACGCATATTACAACTGCGCCAGAATATCAAAGCTGCGCGACGGCACATTGACGCTTGTCTGTGACTTTATTATAGGCTCGGAGAACGGGCGCAATGTGGCGGTCTATCTCTGGACAAGCTCAGACGAGGGCGAGAGCTGGGAGGGACCTATTCTCACTCCGGCGGTCGGCATCGTTCCCGAACATATTACCGAACTCGAAAGCGGACGCCTTCTTCTCGCCGCACACACCCCGGATCTCACAACGGGAAAGCTGACACAGTACCTCTGGTATACCGACGACCGGGGAGCAACCTGGTCGGAGCGGGTTACCGTTGGCAGCGACCCGCGTTATAATCTCTGTGAAGCGTCGCTCCTGCCGCTGGGCGGGAACGAGCTGGTCTGTTTCATGCGTGAAAACTCAGGCATGGGCTATGACTGCTTAAAGTCCTTTTCACATGACGGCGGAGCAACCTGGGACGGGGTATATAACACTCCAATGCCGGGCGCTCACCGCCCAACCTCCGGATTTATACACTCGACAAATCCTCTGCTTGACGGCTGTATTCTTGTCACCTACCGTTATATGCAGGGCGGCGGAGTATGCAGGCTCAAGGACGGAAGCACCCGCAGTTTCGGCAGCACGCAGAGCGTTCACGGCGCCATTATGCGCCCCGAATCGGTTAAAGCCATCGAACGTTTCCGTCAGAACGCACGCATTTTCCAGCTTGCCTACGACCGGGCGCCGACCCCCGACCTCGGCTATACCGGCTGGGTGCAGTTTGACGACGGCGAGATATATCTTGTCAACTACATCCGAGACCTTGAGTATAAAGCCTGGATTCAGGGGATATCCTTCACACCCGAGGAACTTATGGCGTAATTAAGCCGTAGCATCGGTGACATAATTGAGCCCAAGCCGTGGTGCCCGTCGTATAGTCCGGTTCGTCGGCAAACTCCAGCGAAAAGGAATGACGCGCATATAATAATCAAAAGCCTTTACATCGGATTCTCCCATTACTGATGTTTGCAGAATTATATCATAAACAGCTAACCGTTTCAACAGTTATATTGTTAAGGTTAAAACTACATTGTAAGCCAATTCATCAACAATTTTATGGAGGTATTTATATGGACATTATGAGAATTCCACCTGAGGAGTTGGGTATCGGTTCCTCTATCAGACTTGAGCGCTGCAACACCGAGCATGACATCTACTGGAAGATGGCAATTGAGATGGTCGAACTCATCGCAAAAAACAACGCAGTCGGCAAGACCACCTTTATGGTTATCCCTTATGGCCCTCTCGGTTCCTTCAATATTCTTGTTTATCTTATCAACAAGTATCGCGTCAGTCTGAAAAACTGCGTATTCATCAATATGGATGAGTATCTTAAGGATGACGGCAGCTATATTGATACAAGCGACGCACTGTCATTCCGCGGCGGAATGGATCGCATCTTCTACGGTTTAATCGATGAAGAGTTAAATGTACTGCCCGAAAACCGTTACTTCCCGGATCCCGCGAATCCCGGTCAGGTGCTCGAACTCATGGGAAAATACGGCAAGTTCGATATGACCTGGGGCGGTATCGGCATCAACGGTCACTTCGCCTTCAACGAGCCGCCGGAACCCGATGAGGAGTGCACCAACGAGGAGTTTCTGGAGCGTCCTACCAGAATCCTCCCGATTTCCCGCGAGACCCGCACAATCAATGCCTACATGAACTGCGGCGCAAACCTTGAAGCCATTCCCAAACTATGCATCACCGTTGGCATGAAGGAAATCTGGCAGTCTGAACGAATCCGTATTCTAATGCCTCGAGACTGGCTGGCGGCTATGCTGCGCCGTGTTCTTCACGGTGAGATTACCTGCCGAGTTCCCTGTTCACTATTCCGCAATCATCCCGACTGCATGGTTTACGCCTGCAACGATGCGATTTACGGCGACGTTATTCCGAAAATCAGAGTTTACAACAAAAAATGAAAGCGATTACCGGCGGCAGAATAGTTCTGCTCGATAAAAACACCGAAGGCAGCATTGCCGACGGCTGCACGCTGCTCTATGACAAGGGAAAAATTATAGGCATAGTGCGGGATGAGGTCATTCCGGACTGCGCCGAACGTATTGACGCGAAGGGGGGGTATGTCCTTCCCGGCTTTGTTGATATTCATGTTCACGGCGGCGGCGGCAGCGACTTTCTCGACGGTACTGTTGAAGATATCCGCACCGTCACCCGTACACACGCACTGCACGGCACAACCTCCATTCTGCCCACCACTCTCACCTGTCCGAACGAGGTATTATTCAGAAGTCTTGATCTTATCATCGGTGAGATGGAGCGCGGCAGCGGAGACGGTGCTGAAATTCTCGGCGTTCATCTGGAGGGCCCTTACTTCTCCGGTGCGTCAAAGGGCGCCCAGGCTGTTGCAGAGCAGCGGATTCCCACTCTTGAGGAACTTGAGGAGATCAACGCCCACGCCAAAGGACACATTGTCCGCTGGGATGCCGCTCCCGAACTACCGAATATGGATCTCTTCGCCGCCTGGCTGCGCGAACACGGGATTCTCGGTTCAATCGGCCATTCGGCAGCCGACGCCGAGTGTTCGCTCGAGGCCTTCGAGAAGGGCTTCACCCACCTGACACACATGTACTGCGCCACCACAACCGAACACAAGAAGGATCAGAAAGTGCATGCCGGTCAGATCGAGGCGGTCTATCTTGAGGATGGCTTCACCACAGAGCTCATCGGCGACGGCTGTCACATTCCGCGCGAAACGATGCAGCTTGTCTTCAAACTCAAGGGGGCAAAGAAAACCGCGCTGATTACCGATGCCATGCGTGCCGCCGGTACCGACTGCGAGCGTTCGATACTTGGCGACCGTGTCAGCGGCACTCCGGTTATAATCGAGGACGGTGTTGCAAAACTTGTAGACCGAACCTTCTTCGCGGGCAGTATAGCGACTCTCGACGCAGCACTCAGAACAGCTATAGGTTTCGGTATACCGCTTATCGATGCTGTGTGCTCGGTAACACTGACACCTGCGGAGATTATTGGATTCGATAACAGAAAAGGCTCGCTTGAATCAGGCAAGGACGCTGACATTGTAATCACCGACCCTTCGCTTAGTGTATGCGATGTGATTATCGGAGGACGGTCAATCATGTAATGCAATATAACAGGGAAACCGTTTTGAATCCGGTTTCCCTGTTTGTTTTAGAATTATGGATTTTCTTATTGAAATATACGCCGCTCGGTGATAGAATGTATCAAAATCATTCACGCAAACACATCGGAGGAACATTTTGGATTACATCACCTACGAGGCATACGGCGCTGTCGGCGACGGTGTCGCGAACGATATGCCTGCAATCATAGCCGCCCACAAGGCTGCCAACGACACCGGACGTCCGGTGAAAGCCAGGAAGGGCGCGCACTATTTCATCGCCAACAAAGCAGCCAGTGCTGTTATCCATACAGATACCGACTGGACAGGCGCCCGTTTTACCATTGACGATCGCGATCTGGATAACGTCCGTGTCCCGATTTTCTCGGTAAGTGAAGATGAAAGCGAACCGATGAATCTGGCGCTTGAAAGCCTGGTTCACGGACAAACGCAGATAGATAATCCGACAGGTCGCGAGCTTTATGTCGCTGTATTCAACGACGACCATCTCGACTACATTCGCAAAGGTGCGAATGAGAACAAGGGCACAGCCCGCCGCGATTGCTTTATAGTACGCCCGGACGGCAGTCTGACTTCACCGGTTTCCTTTGATTTTGAAAAGATCACGCGCGTCTTTGCCAAACCGGTAGCCGAAAAGCCGCTGGTTCTTCGCGGCGGAGAGTTTACTACAATCGCTAACTGCTGCGAATCGCGCTATAATTACCATTCACGAAATATAAGTATCACCCGATCCCGGGTGGAGGTTGACGGGTTAAAGCATTATATCACCGGAGAGCTTGATCACGGCGCACCCTACAGCGGTTTTCTAAGTATATCCGATTGCGCATATACCGATGTGCACGACTGCCTGTTTACCGGTCACAAGATTTATGACACCATCGGCGCTGCCGGCGTGCGTGTAAGTATGGGCTCCTACGATATCAGCATAGGTTCGGCAATATCTGCGGCTTTCCGGCGATGTTCCCAAACCACCGACATACTTGACCGGGGATACTGGGGGCTGATCGGATCGAACTTCTGCCGCGATCTGCTGTTCGAGGACTGTGTGTTCAGCCGATTTGACGCACATATGGGTGTGACAAACTGTACTCTGCGCCGCTGTAAGCTGGGCTGGCAATGTCTGAACGCAATCGGTTTCGGCGAGTTTCTTATTGAGGAAACCGAGGCGCTCGGTCACTCTTTTGTAAATCTCAGAGGTGACTACGGCTGTACCTGGTGCGGCTCGTTTACCATACGCAACAGTATCTGGCGACCAATGGGCGACAGCCGGTATATATTCCGCGCCTATAACGACGGCAGCCATGACTTCGGTTACGACTGCTATCTGCCGCAGAATATCGTGATCGACGGACTTCGGGTGGAGTCTGACAAGCCGCAGTCACAGGCGTATGTTTTCAACGATTTTGTCGGAAAGGCGGGAATCGAAGGCGAGTATGCAATGAAGCGTCCGATATCGGTCAGCGCCCGCGGCATAACGGGTATCGGAGGACTGAAGCTCTGCGAGAACGACAAGCTCATGTCTGAAACGAAATTCACATATACAGATTGAGGAGAACAATAGTACAATGGAAAGAAAAATCACCGACCTGCTGAACGGCAGGGGCGAAAACTACATACTTCCTTTCTTCTGGCAGCACGGCGAGGACGATGAGACCCTTATCCGCGAGATTGATGCCATATACAACAGTTCAATCAGGGCGGTCTGCGTCGAGTCCCGCACCCATGAACAGTTCTGCCGTGACGAATGGTGGCACACAATGGATGTCATACTCGACGCCTGCGCAAAACGCGGGATGAAAGTATGGCTTCTTGACGACAAGCATTTCCCTTCGGGTTACGCAAACGGTATTATACCCGAGAAGTACCCGGATCAGACAATGTGGGGCATGACCGAGCGCCATATGGATGTATACGGTCCGCAGAAGGACGGAGCGGTAGAGTATTTTACACGCACATCCCCGAATGACGAACTGCTGGCTGTGGTGGCATGCAAGCGGTCGGGTGTGGGTGAAGAGCTGACCGGCGAGGCGATTGACCTTACCGACTGTCTCGAGGATGATATGGTATACTTCGACGTACCTGAGGGCTGCTGGCGTGTATATTTCATATTCAAGACACAGTCGGGTATCGGCGCACACTTCCTGCGCTACGCGGACAAGCTCACCGAATTCGGCGGCGATGCCTACATCGAGGCGGTGTATCAGCCTCACTTTGAGCGTTACGGCAGTTACTTCGGCACAACCTTCGCCGGCTTTTTCTCGGATGAGCCTTGTTTCTCAAACGGGCTGGCGGTCGGGAAGCGCCCCGATCTCGGCGTCAAATACTCACATTTCCCCTATGCCCCCGAGGTCATCGAAAAGCTGAGTGAGCGCTTCGGCGAGACATATCGTTCAATGCTGCCCTTTATCTGGGGCGACGCGGATGCGCCGGTGATGCGCACGATACGCCTGGCATATATGGACATTATCACCGACATGTACAAGCGCTACTTCTCGGGCAAGCTGGGAGACTGGTGCCGCGCCCATGGCTGCGAATACATCGGGCACATAGTTGAAGATGATGAGCAGCACACCGGAACCGGACACAGCGCCGGACACTTCTTCCGTTCACTTGACGGTCAAGATATGGCAGGTATTGACGTTGTGCTCTGTCAGACGGTTCCGGGCATGACCGATAACATAATCACTGTGCCCTGTTCCTATGACATTGTAAATCCTGATTTCTATCACTTCACGCTGCCGAAGTTAGGCTCATCCCACGCGCATATTCAGCCAGAGAAGAAGGGGCGCGCCATGTGCGAGATCTTCGGCGCCTACGGATGGGCCGAAGGGCTTAAGATGATGAAGTGGCTCACCGACCTTATGCTGGTGCGGGGAATAAATCACTATGTTCCGCACGCATTTACGCCGAAATTTCCCGACCCGGACTGTCCGCCGCATATGTTCGCCCAGGGCACTAATCCTCAGTATGTGCTCTTCCGGCGTCTCGCCGAGTATATGAACCGTGTCTGTCACATAACAAACGGCGGTCGGCATATTCAGTCGACGGCGCTGCTCTATCACGCCGAGGCGCGCTGGGCATCAAAATGCGAGAATTATATGAAGGTGGATGTTCCTGCGCGGTACCTGACCGAGCACGGTCTGGACTACGACATTGTTTCCGCAGATTATCTGAACGGTGCAAAGGTTGAGAACGGTCAGCTTATGCTGGCAGACGAGAGCTATCCATGCCTTGTCATTCCTCAGGCCGAGTATCTGCCCGAAAAGCTGCTGCGCGATATCGCGTCGCTGGCAAATGACGGGCTCCCGGTTATCTGTATAGGTCAGGTTCCCGAAGCTGCCGAAGGCGGTACTTATTCTCTTGGTGATATCGACAACGTCAAGACAGTAAAACTCGAAACGCTGGATTCCGCAGTACGCAAGTACTCCAAGGATATCACCGTATCCGGAGAATATCCTCGTTTCCTGCGCTTCTATCACTATGTGTCGGGTGATACTCATTATTATATGTTTACCAACGAAGGCATCCGTGACACAATCGAATGCAGCGTACGGTTTCCGGTGTTCAAGTTCGGTCATTATGTGGTATATGACGCTATGGAGAATATTGCATGGCGAGAGACCGATCTTGACGGCTCGATACGCATCAGTCTCAAGCCTTATGAATCGCTTATTTATGTTTTCGGCGATACCGAAGGTATCCCTCTCGGCGCGAAACCGGTCGAACGCTGCAATTTCAAATCTGAGATTACCGAATTGAGCGGCACCTGGGAGATATCCACCGCCGAACCGGCAGCATACCCGGTATTCACACCTTATCGCAGCAGTGATACTCTCTTTAATATAACCGGTCGGGGTATGTTACCCCGCTTCTCTGGTCACATAAAATATGAGCTGACCTTTAATAATGCCTACTCTGCAAAGAAATCGGCTGTTATTGACCTTGGTTATGTTGGCGAGTGTGCCGAGTTGTATGTCAACGGTCAGCCTGCCGGCACGCGCATTGCACCGCCCTACCGCTTTAATGTCAGTTCGCTGCTCTGCAAAGGCGAGAACCGCCTGACAGTCGAAGTGACAAACCATTACGGCTGGAAGATGCGCGACCGTCTGTCACAGTATCTGCTGTTTGAGCCATCCGGACTGCTTGGTCCGGTGACTCTGGAAATCGAGAAATAATACTATAACAGTAATCGAGGTATAATCATGGAACTCAAGGGAAAAGTAATCAGCTTTTTAGGCGACAGCATAACCGAGGGCTGCGGCACAAGCGGTGTCGAAAAGCATTTCGTTACGCTTATCGGAAAACGCTGCGGATTTAAGCGTTTCAACAACTACGGCATAGGCGGCACCCGTATCGCGCCGCAGCATACTCCCTCCGCAACCGCACGCTGGGATCTCGACTTCTGCGGACGCTGCAAGAACATGGATCCCGAATCGGATATCATTGTGGTTTTCGGCGGTACCAATGACTTCGGTCACGGCGACGCCCCGATAGGAGACTTTGAGGATCGCGGTACCGATACCTTCTGCGGCTCCTGCCATTATCTCATGAGAACACTGATCGAAACATATCCGGAGGCGGTTATAGTCATCTGTACTCCACTGCACCGCGGCGGCGAAAACAACCGACAGCCTGTCACTATGGCGGAATACAACGCCATAATCAAACGCACCGCAGAATACTATTCCCTGCCCGTTCTCGACCTCTGGAGCATATCCGGCATGCAGCCTGCGGTGGAAGTCATAAAATCCAAGTATATGCCTGACGGACTGCATCCCAACGACGCCGGTCATGAGCTGCTTGCCGCAAGGATTACAGGCTTCCTGCAGGCTTTATAACGCTGTGAGGCTTTTACACTCAATAAGGAAGGTTTGACATGTCATATACCGATATACGCGCCGCGCAGGATGATTTTTCGAGTCTGCGCTGGGGTGTTTTCCATCATTATCTCTGGAATCCACGTGTGTTTCCCGGCAGGCCAGAGGCGGCTGACTGGGCGAAGAACATAGAATCCTTTGACACCGACCGTCTGGCGCGAACTCTGCACGATATGGGCGCCGGGTACTATTTCATTACCATGGTGCACGGCACCGAGTATATGATCGCGCCGAATGACGCTTTCAGATACATTGCCGGTTCGTGGGCTGACAGTGTATCTCCGCGCCGCGACCTTGTTGAGGATCTTTATACATCGCTGTCACGCTACGGAATCAGGCTTTGTCTGTATTTCAACGCCTCGACACCGCTACTCACCTCTGTTGCCGCCGAGATGAACACCGCATTTGACCGTGGCACCGAGCTTCCGAAGCCGGGAGTGAATGTGACACATCTTGCGGTACCCGAATCAACACGGTTGTGGGCGGAGGTGCTGCGGGAATACGCGGTGCGTTATGGCGACAAAGTGACAGCCTGGTGGCTGGACAGCTGTTACACCTGGTACGGCCACACGCCGGAAACAATGAAGTTGCTGTACGACGCCATAAAAGCGGGAAATCCGAATGCGCTCACCGCCTTCAACGGCGGAGTTATGAAGGATATTGTAAAATGGTATGCTGACGAGGAATTTACCTGCGGTGAATTCAATGAGTTCGACTATGTTCCCGACGGACGCTTCACCGATGGAGCTCAGAATCACATTCTCGCACCGCTGGGCTACACTCAGCATTACCGCGGCGGCTGGGGTGAGAAAAACTCCAAGATAACCGGCGAAGAGCTGCGCAGTTACCTGAAACGGCTTGAAGCGGCAGGCTGTCCGCTTACGATTGATGTCCACGTGCGCCCCGACGGTACCTTCGACCCTGTTCAGGAGGAGATTCTGCGTGCTCTCGCGTAATCCTGCCGATACGCGGTTATTTTACAAAATCCGGTTGATTGTAACCCCGTTATCTGATATAATAAAAGTTGAAATTTGAATTTCACAATACCTGATGAAGGAGTGACGTAACATGAACCGTTTGACATCTCCGTGTCTGTCGCTGTGCGATATACTCGGTGAGGAATACATTTCTCAGATACTGCGCTCTGCCGAGCTGACCGGCATCGACACCGATCCGAAACTCGCATACAAGAAGGTTGATTTTCTGCCTGATTCGAGGATTGAACAGCAGAAGAAGCTTCTCGCTGCGGTGGGCAGCAGCGTTAAGGAAGCCTGGAATGATACCGAGGACGGTTCTCCCACGGCATCGTTCAAAAAGGCTGATAACCGCAAAGCCGCATCGGTCGGCGGCGTGGGCTGCATGCGTGTCGGCGAGGACGGCAGACTATATCTTGTCGGCAAGAGCGAGCATTACCATGCATCCCTCGGACACGATTTCGGCGGTTACAAGCTCATAAGTTACGCCAAATCCCTTGGTATTTCCAATGCAGCTCACAATAACAGCCGCGGCTATATCACCCGTCTGCTTGAAAGGCGGCTTGTCGAGACAATCGGCGTTCCCAGGCTTGACCGTGTCATCAACCTGGAAACGGGCAGTATTGCCTGTGAGGCGGGCATCAAAATGATGCTGGCGCGCTTCTATGCTCTTGACAATACTTTCGCAGAGCCGGTTTACAGCGGAAAAACGCCCGTATTCCTGGTGCTGAAAGGCAACTACCACGGCACAAATGTGGTTTCACAGATCCTCCGCGGCATGTGGGGCGGCATGTACAAAAAGCTGGAGGAAGCCGGAATCGTAAAGGTCGTCGAGCTTATCCCAAACGATATTGAAGAATTCAAAGCTAAGCTCACCGAACACAACAGCGGTTCATTCAAGACTGCAGGCTTCCTTCATGAGCTGATAATGATGAACAACGGCGCCATAAAGCTTGATAAGGAATATATCCGTACTGTGTACAAGTTATGCGCCGAGAGCAATACTCCGACACTTGTGGACGAGATCCAGACCGGCATGTGGTATACCGGTATGTTCCTGTTCCGCCTGTACGGTCTTAAGCCTGACTTTGTCGTCATCGGCAAGGGCTTCCCGGGCGGTGAATACCCGGCAAGCAGGATTGTCACCAATGCCAAGATGGATACCCTGAATCAGTTCGGCGCCCTGGTCACCAACGGTCAGGAGGAACTGGCTTCCCTTGCGTACCTTATCACAATGGAGTACCACAAAGCAAACGCCGAATACATCGGCAAACTCGGCGATCACTTCAATGCGTCTCTTAAGGCGATCGCTGACAGATATCCCGCACTTATAACCTGCGTCGAGGGAATGGGGCACTGTTCTTCTCTTCAGTTCGTCAATGTTGAAGCGGCTGCCGATTGCGCCTCACACCTTAACAAGCGCTGCATTGACTGCTCGGTTCAGCTATACAAGGCCGAGTGTCCGCCGGCGCTGCTGCTCAAGCCGCCGCTTGTTGCCGACACCGATGTACTTGATTTCATAACCGACGCCATCGACGAGGTGCTTAAGAATCTATGATTGTACTCGGAATAGATGTGGGAACCACAGGCACCAAGACTCTTGCCCTTAACGACAACGGTGAGATACTCGGCCGCGGCTACCATGAATACGGGCTTATCACACGTCCCGGCGGCATAGTTGAGCAAAAGGCTTCCGACTGGTACGATGCGGTCGTGATATCTGTAAGACAGGCGACTGAGGGTCTCGAAAGGGACGACATAGCAGCGATCTCGCTCTCTACCCAGGGTGCGTCCATGACCGCGGTTGACTCGGATTTCAACGAACTCTGCAATGTCATCACCTGGATGGACAGACGCGCAGTCGAGGAAGCCGATTATATAAACGGCGTAATCGGCAGCGAGAATGTCTACCGCACTACCGGCTACTCCATCGGTCCCAGCATAGACGCTCCGAAGATACTCTGGCTGCGAAAGAACAACCCGGAGCTGACCGAAAAGACGCACAGTTATGTTTCTACAATCGAGTATATCAATTATAAGCTCACCGGCGTCAATGTTATCGACCCCACCAACGCCGCCATACGCGGTATGTTCGACATCAACAAAGTCGGCTGAAGTGATAAAATCCTCGCCGCCATGGAACTTGACCTAAAATATCTGCCCGAGACGGCGGTCAGCAGTACCTGCATCGGCAGTCTGACCGAAACGGCTGCTTCCGACCTGGGAATAAGTCGTGATGTGAAGGTATATCTCGGCGCGCATGACCAGTATTGCGCGGCTCTCGGCAGCGGCGCGGTTAATGCGGGCGACATGCTGCTGTCAACCGGCACAACCTGGGTGGTTCTCGGAATATCCGACCGCATCATCTACAGTTCAAGCCATATCTCCCCAGGCATACACCCGGTAAAGGGGCTTTACGGCGAGCTGGCATCCCTTAAAAACGGCGGTTCGGCTCTCAAGTGGTATAAGCAGTTGGTGTCTGCCGAAAGCTATGCCGACCTGGATGCCAACGCCGCAGAGCGGCTTCACAGCTCCGCCGGACTGCTTTTTGCACCCTATTTTAACGGCGCGGGCTTCCCCACCTCGGATAACACCCGTTTCGGCAGTCTTCAGGGGCTGCAGCTGCATCACGATAAATACGACATCGCCCGGGCGCTTATGGAGGGTGTGGCATTTGAAATCAGGCGCACGCTCGATGAATTCGCTGCCAACGGGCTTGAAGTAAAAAATCTAAAATTCATGGGCGGTGCGGCTAACAGCCGTCTCTGGACAGAGATCACCGGCTATATCACCGGTTGCCGAATGACACGCATGACCGAAAGCGAGGCATGTGCCGTGGGTGCGGCGCTTATCGCAGGCGTCGGCTGCGGTATGCTGCCGTCCTACGATATAGGGCTTGCATCCGAGGATATCGAGCTTAGCGACAAATCGCTGTATGATTTCTATGATGATAAATTCAATGATTATGTCAATTTCGTAACAAGGATGTGACCGTAACATGAGAGTAGAATATTTTGAACGCACGCCGCTGGATGCAGAGTTCTATGACAAATATCTCAAAGACCGCATCCCTTCAAAACTCATCGACATGCACCTACACTTCACCAAACCCGAGTTCTGCACCAACCTTCAGGTAGACCCAAACAGCTGGGCATCACAATGCAGCTCGAAAATGGAGTTTGAGGATTACAAGTATTACGCGAATATTTTCTATCCCGACACCGAGTTCTTTGTCAATGCCCTCCCATCGGTCACCAAGGGCATTGACATAGTGGGCAACAACGGCTATATCGCCGAACTGAAGGCTGCCGGCA
>Ga0123335_1000984_pt1 | contig 47657 bp, 25 predicted proteins | sample BiotimSIPDNA_2_FD_89707 | JGI IMG/M metagenome (GOLD analysis project Ga0123335, IMG submission 89707) | Anaerobic biogas reactor microbial communites from Washington, USA - Biogas_R2 time_0 SIP DNA | ecosystem: Engineered > Bioreactor > Anaerobic > Unclassified | place: Washington, USA...
CGGCGCCGAATTGAATGTGTTTACCCATTTATCAGCGCCGAAAACCCTGGATGAGGCGGTGGCCGCAATGGGATCCCAGAAACGCGGAACGGAAATCCTGCTTGATGCCTTGTCGGCCATGGGGTTGCTTGAGAAAAAAGATGGACGGTATAACTGCCCGCAGGAAATTGCCAGTCTCCTGTCTTCGGACGCGCCGAATTCCGTGCGCCCCATGATTCTGCATTCCGCCAGTGTTTGGGATCGTTGGTCGGAACTCAGTGATGTGGTGCGTTCCGGTAAGAAGAGCGGCCCGCCGGCGGGCTTATTTGAAGACGAAGAATTAACCGCATTCATCTATGCCATGCATGTGGTTGGGCGACATCTGGCGGACGCGGTGGCAGCGCGCGCCAAGGCGGAAGACGCCAAATCGCTACTGGATGTGGGCGGCGCTACCGGTACCTATGCCGAGGCCTTTGCGCGTCGGTACCCGGGACTACGTGCCACGGTGTTCGACCGGCCGCTGGTCATTAAAATGGCCGAAAACCGTCTTGCTGCCTCGGAAGTCCGTGACCGGATTGCCCTGGCGGCGGGTGACTTTTATGACGATCCCCTGCCCGGGGGGCATGACCTGGTGTTTCTCTCCGCGATCATCCATCAGAACAGCCCTGAACAGAACACCGCTTTGTATCAAAAATGTTTTGAGGCGCTGGAGCCCGGGGGGCGCATCCTGGTGCGTGATCATGTATTAAGCCCGGATCGCACACAGCCTGTGGCGGGCGCGATCTTCGCCGTCAACATGCTCGTGGCCACAGAGGGCGGCAATTGCTATACTTTTGAGGACATACAAAGAACCCTGGCGGAGGCGGGTTTTGAGCGGATCGCCCTGTTGCAGGAAGGCATGATGATGGACGGGCTGGTAGAGGCCTATAAACCCTGATGGTATGCCCGCTTTTGTCGTTTTTTCGTTTTCAACAGCTAACGCTTGGAGGGTAGCCCCATCAAACCGAGTGTTTTCCCATGTTGTGGCGGTGTGATCGCTCCGTCTAGAATAGGATCTTCTGTTTCAATGAGGTGATAGCGCAGACGGTCGAGGAGCATTGCGCGTGTCTCGCTGTGTTCCGGGGCTTCAGCGATGTTGTTTTGTTCCCAGGGGTCTGTACGGAGGTCATACAGTTCCAGGCATGGATGGTAGGCGGTGGCGTGGTCTTCCGGCACCACCGTGTCCGATCTGGGCCGCCAGGACTGGGAGGGGTCCATATATGCCGGGGCGGAAGCGAAATTAGCGATCAACTTATGGGTTTCCGTCCGGATGCACCGTCGTGGATCGTAATAATCGTGATGGCTTATCTCGGCAAAAATCGTGTCGCGGGCGGAATAAGCGTCCCCGTCGAGCAAGGTCATGAGGGAGCGTCCCTGGACATTGGAAGGAATCGGTACGCCTGCCACGTCCAGCAGTGTGGGGAGGAGGTCGATGTTGGAAACAAGTTCCTCTTTCACAATGCCGCCGTGCCAGCCCGGCCGGGACGGCAGACGCAGGATAAACGCTGTGGCAATGCCAGGGTCATAAAGTGAACACTTGGCGCGGGGCATGGCATAGCCGTGGTCCGTGGTGAACACGACCAGGGTATTCTGCTCAAGCTCGAGTTCTGAAAGAGCGGAGACTATGCGCCCCATCTGCGCGTCCATATGGCGTACCGCGCCCTGTAGTTCGGCCAGTTCGCTTCGCGTGCCGGGCGTATCGCGCAGGAAGCCGGGAACGTTCACGCCCAGTGTTTCGTCCGGTCCGAATTCCGGGGATAGGAATCCTATGTAGTCTTTTTCTTCCGGGAAACGCATCCGGTGGGGTTCAATGCAGCCGGCGCAGAGGAAGAAGGGTTTCTCTGGAGTTTCGGCAAAATAACGAAGACGCTCGATTGCGGCGGAGGCCATCTCCGAGGCACGGTTTTTGCCTGCATGTTTTTCATAACCGCACCGTGCCGCGCCGGAACGGGTCTCATGAATGATGCCCACCGATTCCGCCCTGTAACCCGCGTCTTTTAACAGTTGGGCAAGGTGGACCTCTTCGGGATTTAGATCCCAAGCGAATTCGGCATGGCACAAACCCATGACTCCGTTATTGTGCGGGTAGCGGCCTGTGAAGATAGAGGCTCGGGACGGGCTGCACTGAGGGGCTGTACAGAAGTTACGGGCAAAACGCACCCCTCCCGCCGCCAAAGCGTCCAGGTTTGGGCTTTGCACTGTTTCCGCGCCGTAACAGTGCAGGTAGGCGCCCAGGTCATGGCAATGGAGCAGAAGAATATTCGGTCTGGCCGGGGGCAGGTTTTCAGCGGTGCTTTGGCGTGAAAGGCCAAGGACTGTCAGGACCGCCACACCGCTTCGCAGTAATTCGCGTCTGTCTAACAGATGGGCAGGGATATTTTTATTCATGGCTTCTCCTCTTAAAAAGTGTAAACCACAGGCGAGGGGATGCGCAATCCCGGTGGATGCGCCAACGATGTTAATCAGATTCGTGTAACATGCGCTCGTATGGCGGTATAATGTGGACACTATTCAAAAACCTACGGAGGAAACACAATGCGCAGATGGCCTGAACTACTCATCCTGTTGTCCTTTTTGCTTTGTGTTGGCTGCCAACATGGCGGAGTCGGTGATTATTCAGCCGCAGGAAAGACCACTGATGTGCATCCGGAACTCCAAATGAGACCCATACCGGAAGGCTTGGGCGTGAATATTCATTTCTATCAAGGCAATGAAAAGGACCTTGCCATGATTGAGTCCTCGGGAATGGGGATCATCCGCATGGACATCAGCTGGAATGGGGCGGAGAAGGCGCCCGGTGCCTATGATTTCAGTCACTATGACCATCTGGTTGGCGATATGGAAGCACGTGGCATCCGAATACTTTTCATCATCGACTATGGAAACGAGTTGTATGACGGGGGGCTCGCGCCGAGTTCTGAGGAATGCCGGCAGGCATCGGCGCGGTTCTGTGCCGCCTTGGCGGAACGATATGCGTCAAAACGCATCATCTGGGAACTGTGGAACGAGCCGAACCTGGATCACTTCTGGAAACCCGAACCAAATGTTGACGCCTATATGGCCTGGTGCCATGCGGTGGTGCCGGCCATCCGGGAAGCCGATCCCAAGGCCTGTATTATCGCTCCCGCCGTTTCCGGGGTGGACCGTAATTTCTTGCGTAAGTGTTTTGAGCGTGGTTTGCTTGAACTGGTGGACGGTATCAGCGTTCACCCTTATCGTTCCCATGAAAAGGGCCCAGAGAGCGCTCTGAAGGAATATGAGGCCCTGCAAAAACTGATAGATGAGATGACGCCGTCGGGACGAGGTCCTATTCCCATTATCAGCGGCGAATGGGGATATACCACGAAAGAACTCAGCCCGGAATTGCAGGGCAAGTACCTCGCGCGGCAGTGGCTGGCAAACCTGTCCGTTGGAATTCCTGTCAGTATCTGGTACGACTGGCACGATGATGGCCAGGATCCGGAAGAGCGGGAGCACCACTTTGGTACGGTAACCTGGGACTATGAGACCAAACCTGCCTATACCGCGATGGAAACACTGATTGCGCAATTCAATGGATATCTTCCCGAAAAACGCCTGCAACTTGGAAATGATGCTGATTTCGCGGTTGTTTTCAAAAAGAACCGTTCCCGGCGGATTGCCCTCTGGACTGCGAGTGAAACGCATGAGATACGGTTGCCGCAGGGCTTGTGTTTGGATGCAGGCGTGGATTGGCTGGGGAATCCCGCTGAACACGTCAAAGGCGGCACGCTCCTGCTGACGGACGCTCCGGCCTATTATGCCTTGGATGGGCCAATCACGGACATGAATTAGGGGCAGGGCCGGTAAAAGGATCGTGCTGTCGCGTCCCAATGATGCCGCGGAAATTCTGGATCAGGGCGTTTATTCCACGGGGTAATTCACGCGGATATGGAGTTTTCCCCGTGCTTCGGGAAGAAAGACACACTCCCGTTCAGCGTTGAAGAGCGTATGAGGTTGTTGGTTTACCGACACGGAAAGCATCCGTGCTTCCCGGGGATGCCGTAACCGTACTACAACTGATGATGCGGAGCAAGGGTCCGGCAGTTCCACATCGGCTTCGATATAACCGCTGTCGACATGGGAGGACAGGGTGTAGGCTATTTCCCCGAACCGGGTCGGCACGTTGCGTACGGAAACATGTTCTCCGTCATCCATCCAATGCTGCGAGACAAAGGGCGCCAGCCAAAGTTCAGTACCCCGTTCCATGACCAGCATCAGCCGGGTTTGCGCTAGAAACCATCCGGTCTCATGGGGTTTGTCCCACGCGCCACCGTTGCCGAAATGTTCCCAGGTATTCAGGTTCTCCCTGTTAAGCAGGCTGGGAATGGCATTCAAGTAAGCGCGAAGAAAGGGTTTGATGTCGTCGCGAAGCGCATGCAGTTCCACCAGCCGCGTGTAATAAGGCTGTACCTTGGAGAACCCGCCCAGGTTAAACCAGTCCGCCGCAGTTTCCTCCAGGGTATAGGCGCCCATCCCGGCCTGGAGGCACCAGAAGTCCTCCAGATATTCCGCGATCCACGCGGTTTCCTGTTGTTGCCCAGTGGGATCGAGCACCCCCAGTGTTACCAGATTGTGGGCGCCCATGCTCATATCTTTGCCCCAGGAGCGGCCGCCGTCTTCGTTGGGATACAGGTCCATTACCCTGCCAAAACAGCCAAAGTGAGCGGGGCAGTAGGGGATCCAGGCGCCGTCACGGCGTTGGACGGCGGGGGAGCGTTCCTGTGTCCAGGTGTAGGCTCGCACAATACTCTCACGAAAATCCGCCGCCGTTTTTGCCAGGTCTTCCGCACCGGGATAGCCAATGTCGGCGAAAGCACGCGATATGCCCGCGAGGCCCGCGTAGTACTCGCCTTGGGGACGTGCCTGGTAGGCGAAACGGTTCCAGTCGGCGGAAACGCCGGGGGAGACCAGGCCGTATTCGAAGGGCTTTGTGCCGTCGGGGTTCATGCGCTTTGTTTTTTCACATTCCGAGACGATCCACCGGCACGCTTTTTCAATCCTGGGGGCGGTTTCCTCCAGCCACGCCTTGTCCCGGTAAAGGGCATAATGGTCCGCCAGTGTCCATAAGTGCCATCCCACACCCATTAGCGTATAGCCGGTGGTGAGCAGGCCGTCGCGATTGTAGCGTTCGATAAAATAGTCCAGGGAGCGGCGGGCAAATTCCCGATGTCCCATCAGACTCATACCATGGATGATAGCCTGTGACTCGCTTTCCAGCGGCCCGTAGCGGTCCGCGCCGCACCAGGGAGCCACCCTCAATGCCTGTGCCTCGTTGCGGGCTGTCATCAGGCAGTGGACCTGGCCGGCACAGATGATATCCTGCAGTAGCGCCTCCGGGATGTCCACCTGTAGCGCAGGTTTTAATATCGTGTTCCAGTACGCCTTCGTGGCCTCATCCAGGCCTGTTGCGTCGGCAAAGGACGCGCATTGCTCCACGGAAGCATCCCAGGCGGGCAGGAACAGTTGGTAGAACCGACGGCTTTGGGGCTCCAAAGTGATTCCTATGGACAACCGGCCCGTTTCCATGGTGATTGTTTCGCCTTCGGATTTCGGGGCTTCAAAGCAGGCGAGCAGGGTGTTGTTACGCATGACCGCCGCGCCTTGCGGCAGAGGAACGATTTCCGGAAATGTCTGACGCTTCATATCCAGAAAGAAATGTAGTTCCAGTTCCGTTTCCGCCGGGAGTTCGGCGGGATTTTCCAGAACGAGTTCCGCCACGAACAGCGCTTTGGGCTGGAGCCATCCTGTCGATTCCAAGGGGCGTTCCAAGCCGAAAGGCGCAACAAAAACGCGTTGCCGCAATACTGTCCCGTTATCGGCCGCATACGCAGTATTCTGGATGGGCATCCAGCCCTCTTCAATCTGGCGGAGATTCTTTTTCAACGAAGCGCCGTTTAATCTCATATCCATGAGGAGCGGGTATTCGGGGGCGGCAATCGCTTCCCGGCGATCTTTGCCGGGGGCGATGGGGAGGTCAATACGGTGTTCAACTCCGCCATTTTCATATACGGTAAATTTGTGATTGTCGCAGGCCAGGGATAGCATTGTCGGGCCATTGTTTTGTATCTCGCGGTGCACATTTTTCAAGGCCTGCTCGAAACATTGATCGGGCCGGGAGCGCACGGCATCCAGTATGCTTTCGCGTTCTTTCAGGGTTTCTTTGTGCTGCTCCAGTGTTGGACCGTCAGGCTCGCGGGCAATAAACAAACCATAATCCGGCATATAAACGCAGCCCTGTTCCAGGACGTCGTCAATAGCTACGGCCGTTCGACCACGGGGCAGTTCCAGGCGCAGTATACCGCGGTCGGATTTGGCTTGGCCCGGTCTTGGCTTGAGATGCTTCAGTGTGAAACGCAGTTCCCCGGACAGGTCAACACAAAGAGAAGAACCGTTTCCTTCAGGCGCCGGTTCCAAAAAGACGGCGTTATAGAGTTCCAAAACCGCGTTGGAAGACAAATCGGACCTTTCCAGTGCTATGCGTATCCGGCTTGTAACCTGTCGGGACGTGGAGGATACTTTCATCGTGTGTATGCGGATGGGGGATGGGGAAGGGGGGAATACCCAGCGCAGTTTTTGAACACCAATTTTGGCCTTATAAAGCGCGCTTCGTGGTATGCGAAATAGCCAGTCATTTCCGGCTGACGTGACTTCGGCGTTTAAGTCTTGCCATTCACCTTGCCATTCCGATTCGCCTGCCCACCATTCGAGTCGCGCGCCGGACACCACTGCCGGATCGAGATCGGCGTGAGGACAGAGTGTCGCCTCCGCCGGATAGCGATTTTCATGCCATTGAAGGCCGATACAGGAGGGTTCGCCTGACGTGAAAGGCGCCGTGTAAAGGCCGTCAACGTTCGGAACAAGGGGAGTGCCAAGAAAAATCTGATCCGTACTGAGTTCTTCCACGCGGCCGGGCTGGGACTTCCGCTGCTCCGGAGGCCAGCTCATGACTCGCGCGAAAGATGCTATATCAAAGGACGGCTCCTGCGCGCGCGGCGCTTTACTTTCCACAGGCAAGAGGGAGGGGTTCGCCCAGTTGGCCAAGTCAAATTCGCGGCCGTCACCACCGTCTTCGACTACCAGTTCGAGTTCGTCCACGCCCGTCACATCCACCCGTATGGACAGCGCCGGATCGTTTTGCTTCATGAGACCGCTGTTGAAACGTTCTACGCCGTCTGCAATAACCCTGAAAATCACACTGCCCTGATCATGATCAGGATGGGCTTGTACGCCTGTTTGGGCGGTAAACAAACGATACTCGCCGCCCAGATCGGCCACAATGCGCCCCGGCGCATGAACTCCCAGTCCCTTTTCGTAGTGCTTGTCACCGATTTGCAGCGGGCGCCCGGGTTTGTCTTTGGCATGGGCGGCAGTGCCCAGCCCCATTTCCCCCCAGCCCATTTCAGCGAAGGTTATCCGTTGTTCAAACACATCGGGAACTTCGCTGAAAGCGACATATGCGCAGGCCACAAAGGGTATTATTAATATATGTATAAAATATTTCATTGGCGGCCTTTCTCATCAGATTTATGAATACACGCCGTATCTGTTGAATGCTTTTGGAACAAATCTATTCCGGATTGTGTTGGAGGAATATAGCATAAAAATAGTTTAAATGGAAGTAAATCTGATGACAAAAATTGCCTTTTACGATGCCAAGCCATATTCCCAGAAGCCTTTTGAAGAGTATGTGTCACAGGATTTGACTATCACTTATTATGAACACAAACTAACGCGTGATACGGTCGAATCAGCGGTTGGACATGATGCCGTGTGTGTGTTTGTCAATGATACAATCGACGGGAAAGTGGCGGAAAGACTTGGCGAAATGGGGGTCGGTTTAGTCGCCCTGAGATGCTCCGGCTACAACAACATAAATCTTGACGCCTGCGCACGCCACGGTATCAGCGTTGTCCGGGTGCCGTCCTATTCGCCGCCATCGGTGGCCGAACACAGTATCGCCCTTATGCTGGCCCTAAACCGGCATCTCATCCGCGCCCACGCAAGGGTGCGGGAGGGGAATTTCTCCCTGAATGGGTTGGTTGGCTTTGAGATGTGCGGTAAAACCGTGGGCATTATCGGCACGGGCCGGATCGGGAGGCATGCGGCTGAAATTTTGACGGGATTTCAATGTGAAATCCTTGCGTACGACCTCCATCCCGACCAGGCGCTTTCAAGGAACCCGCGCGTGCGTTATACGGAATTGGACGAACTTTATGCGAATTCGGACATCCTCAGCCTGTACGTGCCTCTGTTGCCGGATACGCGTTATCTTATCAATGACACGAGTATTGCAAAATTGAAGCCGGGCATCATGTTGATTAACACGAGCCGGGGGGCACTGGTAGATACAAAAGCCTTGATTCGCGGCCTGAAGAACGGCAGAATCGGCAGTGCCGGTCTGGATGTCTATGAAGAGGAATCTGATTACTTCTTTGAGGACAGGTCGGAAGACGTTATCGCTGACGATGTGCTCGCCCGATTGCTGACATTCAATAATGTGTTAATTACCAGTCATCAGGCTTTTCTAACTCGGGAAGCATTGAATAAAATCGCGGTGGCAACTCTTAAAAATATCCGAGAATATCAAGAAGGAAAACGGGCTGGTGCATTGACCCATGGCGTATGTGCCAAATGCGCAACCTGATTATAAAACATAATGTAATTATTGTATATACTATCAAATAGTTCTTTAGTGTATTAAATTTTAAGACAGGGGCAGGGGAGAGTGCCATCTAGTTATGAATCCATAAAGGCAAACCCGCCCTGTGTCGGGAAGTAGGTGGAAGTGTATTCTGTTCGTTTTGGCCCCCCTTAACATCATGAAACCCGCTCAAATTTTTCGCCTGGATGCAACTAGGGATAAGTGCTTGCTAATAGGACAAGGCAGTTGAGGATAAAAGTCATTCCGGAAAAGGGAAAATCAGGAGGGGGCACCGGACAAAACAGGGGATATAGATTCCGATGAGCGGGGCGGTGATTTTACCCTGTTGTGGTACCAGATCGGCTGCTAAAAAGGCCCGCTCGGACTGTCATCGCCCACGAAAATCCTGACTCCAAGAAAAATCGAATATCACCGAATGGTAGTTTTTTCCAGAAGGAGCCAGAGTATCGGGTGAAGGGAATCAGGGGAAGGCGAGGGCAGATGGACAATGCTCGGGGACTGGAAAAATACCTGTAACCGCTGGGGTTCATGTTGTCTGAGTGAATGGTGACCGCCCTCCGATATGCGCCGGCTCGAAACGTGAAACTTCCAGGGGATGGTTCCTCCTTCCAAAATTACGCCGTCGAATTCATGATAAGCCTGGAGGCAGCTTTGAAAGCAGGGGAGAGCGTTATGTTTTGTTTTAAATCATCCGCATTTCTTAAAGTGAATATGTTTTATAACAGAACTCTTTATAAGAACGATTTGGAGAACTAAATGGTACTCATGGGCTAAACACACTTGCCACGTTATGATCGCAAGGTCTTTTCAAAAAAGGACAGGGGTTCAAAAGTACTGAAAATTTAGCGCGTCAGAAATGATTTATGAAAGATATAAGCCTCAATTATGCCTTTCTTAAAAAGAGAAAATGCTTTCAACTTCATATTGAATGTAAGGTATTTATTTGCTTAAAAATCCCGTGCTGCAACGGCATTCTTTTGAAACAACAGATGAGAACATGGATATGTATCAAATTGCGCCAATCTTCATTTTAAAACATGAGTTGCCGGGTTTGGGAGTATCGCCAGATTTTAGGAATATAAAACGAAACATAATATATATTATCAGACGTTATGTGGAGATGAAAGTTTCCATAAGTAAAGTCTAGAGTATGGTGTGGCATAATAGGAACAAGGCCTTTCTTCCCCATAGATTCTTCAACTCTCAGGCTCCAAAAAGGCTTTTGGGCATTTGGACGCGCTGAAAAGGCCTATACGCCCTTTTTCGGATTTCAGGCTGGTTTGTATCGAATTACACCCCGTTTTCAGAGCGTAACAGACGCAATTTAGATCGGCTATCCTACGATTTCCGCCATTCGTTGAAAGCCGCCCTTGAGAACGGTATAGCAGGCACGAAATTCCTGCAGGTAGGATTCGTAGCAGACGGCGTTTTCCTCAATTACTGGAATCCGGTGTGTTTCCTTAATGATGTTGTCGCAGGCTTCCTCAACGCTTTTGAAGTGTCCAGCCCCCACTCCCGCCAAAATGGCCGCACCGAAGGCGGGACCTTCGTCCACATTAATCTGCGCAATTTCTATACGTCCTGTGTCCGCCAGAATCTGCCGCCAGAGTTCACTGCGTCCGCCACCTCCGGACACCCGGGAGACTTCCAGGGGTATACCCATTTCACGCATGATATCTAAGCTGTCACGCATGCCGAAAGCAACGCCTTCCATGACCGCCCGGGCCATATGGGCTTTGGTGTGTCTGAGTGACAAACCTACGAAAGCCGCTTTTGCGAAGGGATCCCGATGGGGGGTGCGTTCACCCGTTAAATAGGGCAGAAATAAAAGCCCTTCGGCACCACAAGACACCGTTTGTGCCTGATCTGTAATATAGGTATAGGCATCTCTAGCGGAAGATTTTGCCTGGTGCATTTCCTCATGACAGAGTGTATTCCGGTACCATTGCAGGGCGCCGCCGGCGCTTAACATTACCCCCATGACATGCCATTTTCCGGGCACGGCATGACAGAACGTATGCACCCTGCCCTTGGGATCGGCATGCACGCCATCGGAAAAGGCGAAGACGACGCCACTGGTGCCAAGGGATGAGGACACGATTCCCGGGCGCACGATGCCGCATCCCACCCCGCCAGCCGCCTGGTCTCCCCCACCGGCGGCTACGGGAATCCCGGCGGGCAGGCCGGTTTGTGACGCTATCTCGGGCAGCAGGCTCCCGGTAATTTCCGTCCCTTCGAATGCGCGCGGCATAAGCGATGGATCCAGGTCCAGCTTGGACATCAGGCCTTTATGCCAGCATCGATTACGGACGTCAAACAGAAGCGTACCGGAAGCATCGGCCACATCGGTGGCATACTCCCCGGTAAGCACCCACCGAATATAATCCTTGGGTAATAGTACTTTTCGCGTCTTTTCGAATAACTCAGGTTCATTGTCACGCAACCACAAGATTTTGGGTGCCGTAAACCCTGTCAGGGCCGGATTGGCAACCATGGCTACCAGTGCAGCCTCTCCCCCGGCCTTTTCAGTGATGGTTTCACATTGTTCCGCAGTTCGCTGATCACACCATAAAAGCGCAGGACGCAAAACCTTGTTCTCAGCATCCAGAAAGACGGACCCATGCATCTGTCCCGTGAGTCCTATGGCAACGACTGCCCGGCTATCCACTTTGGCTGCCAATTCGGTGAGGGCCTCCAGAACTGCCCGGCGCCAGTCTGCGGGATCCTGTTCCGCCCAGCCCGCCTTGGGACTGGCCAGTGGATATTCCCGGAGTGCGGACGCCAATACGGCGCCCCGGATATCCATGGCGATGGCCTTGGTGCCGCTGGTGCCCACATCCACGCCAATACATATGGGAAGGCTGCTCATAGATCATTCTCCCTGGATAGTATTGTTTTTAGCTCACATCAAATGAGACCGTTTCCAGGCATCACTGGTTTTCAAAAACCTTCCATTCCAGTATCCCCGCCGAGTAGTCGCGCTGCAGGCGTACAACGAGTCGCAGGGATTTGGTGGTTACAGGTTCAAAAGATGCTTCATTATACGAGTTCAACGCGGTGGTGTATTCAGAGGCGTTGAGCACGGGCACCCATTCATTATCAACGAGATGCTGGATTTCCCACTCTGCAGGAACGCGGCAACCGCCCTCGGGCGCGTCATCGAACCAGTAAACGGCCGTCTTGTTTATCGTAACCTCTCTGTCAAAATCGTATTGAACCCATTCCCGGGAGCCTTTATGGGGCCACCAAGTAAAGCGCGCAATGGAATCGTCTTTGGAGGAAGCCGGTTCGCGCAGGTCGTTCAGCGCGGCCGGTGTATCACTTTGCCAGGTGTGGGACACGGTGGCCCGTGCTGTAGAGGTGATCGTGGGTGGTGGCGACGGTTCCGCCGTGCCGTCATCCGCGGCAATCCAGACCTGCATCTCCCCCGCTCCCCGATGGGCCCAGGCATAATAGGGAATCAAGGTAAGGGGTTCATTATCAATATGTTCCGATTCGTTTCCCGACTCCCGGTAAACAGCGCCGCTCGGTCCGGACAAGGCTGTTACCGTTGTGCCGGGAAGTATTTCCAACGGCCTCGTTTCCCATGACGCTTCCGTATTGAGGAAGCGGTGCCGCACCTTTTCGCCATTGTCTGCGCCCTCGGCGCAATAGACCAGGGGGCCCCGCTCAACGGCGATACGGTTGCGGTTACTTTCCACCGCATCATGAGCGACTACGAAGCGCACCGACACTGGAAACTCGAGTGATACGGTGTCTCCCGGTTCCCAGGTGCGGCGCACGCATATATAGCCCTTTTCATCGATATTGGCAGGGGCCTCTCCCCCATTTATCCGGAGGATGACCGGTTTGGTGGTCCCGTCTGTATAGCGGTATAAATCCCCCGGCACTGGTTTGCCCAGCGCCCAGCCGGGAACACGCAGGCGTACTTCATAACTCCCGGCCCGCTCGGGTGATACGGTTAGGTTCACGGCGCCGTCCCAGGGATAGTCCGTGTGCTGTTCCAGCGTGAGCAACGCACTATTGACGGTAAACGAGGCCTTGCTTCCAATATAGAGGTTAACGTATACGATATCGTCCTGTATGGCATAAACATATCCGCTGAGGGAGGGCAAAATGCGCACTATATTTGTAGGACAACAGGAACAGTCAAACCACGGTTGCCGCAGGCAACTGCCGTGATTGAAGGGGGACGACCCGTCCGAGGACAGCGGGTTGACGTAGAAAAACGCGTCCCCAGTAAGTGAGATCCCCGAAAGAAAACCGTTGTACAAGGCACGTTCCAGAATATCAATGTATTTGGATTCGCCTTTCATCAGGAACATGCGCTGGTTCCAGAGGATGCTGGCGATGGCGGCGCAGGTTTCCGCATAGGCGGAATCATTTGGGAGTTCATAATTTGCGCCGAACTGCTCCCCCCGGCGTTGCGCGCCGATGCCGCCGGTGAGATACATCTTTTTTCCTGTCATGTTGTCCCAGATACGGTCCAGAGCTTCCACGAAGGCCGGGTTGTCCGTGAGAACGGCCACATCGGCCGCGCCCGCGTAAAAATAGCCCGCACGCACCGAATGACCGACCGCCTCATCCTGTTGCGCCAGGAGCTGGTGGTCTTGGCAATAGTCGCCAAATAGTTCGCGGTTTTCTGAATTCCCCCGCTGTTCCACAAAGAACCGCGCCATGTCCAGGTAATCCTGGTTGCCCGTTACCCGGTACAGTTTGATCAGGCCGATTTCAATTTCCTCATGCCCGGGAACCGCATATTTCTTCCCCGGACCAAATACCCTGCAGATCAGGTCGGCGTTTTTAAGGGCGACATCGAGAAAATTCCGTTTGCCTGTCGCCTGGAAATGAGCCACCGCTGCCTCGTACATGTGCCCCACGTTATACAACTCGTGGGCATGGCGAATATTGTCCCACCGTTCTTTGCCAATGACTTTCGGGGCGTTTTCCGGGTCGATGGTGCGGGCAGTGTACAGGTAACCGTCTTCTTCCTGGGCCGCCGCGAACAGGGCGATCAACCCGTCCAGGTACTTGTCCAGTTCGGGATCAGGATGAATCGACAAGGAATAAGCCGCCCCCTCCACGATTTTAAACACGTCGGAATCGTTGAAAAAGATGCCTTCATGTTTCCCTTCCATGAGCCCGCCGGCCTTGGCGAAATTACTGATGCGGCCCGTTTCTTCCGACTTCTTGAAGTTGGCCGGCAATGTGACGGTCCGGTTGGTCTCCAGGCGCGGCAGCCAGAAACCGTCTTCAAAACGCACCTTGGTAAATTCTACCGGCGCTATAGGATAGTCTTTCATTCCCGTGTCCGCCTGGGTGAGCATGCAAAAGAGGGATACCGCCGCTGTCGCGCCCATAACATGAAGTAACTTCATTTCCTGCGTCTCCTCGAATCCTGATTCTCCGTGAGCAAAGGATAACAGCATGGTTTATTCGGGTGCAATGCGCTGTATGGCGACATTCTGCCCCATCCCATCCGTGCATCGTTTTTTTGGTTATTTTAAGACCAGCGTGATTTCCCGTCTCACGCAGCGCGCCACCTCCACCCTGCGCCCGCCGGCGGCAAGTCCCGTGATGGCATCCGAAAAAAACGCCATGTCTCCGTAATAATCGACGGCAAGCCGCGCGAGCGTTTCGGAAAAGAACAGGGGTTCCACGGTGCCGACCGTATCCACCCCGCCAAGCGCCTGAACGAGCGCGTCAAGGGTTTCCTGATTTCCCGGATTTTCCACGCGGACGATGACCCGGGTTTCATCCTCCATGCCCAGCATGGCCAGCACGATGGCGACGACACAGTCCCCGGTCAGTTTGCCACAGGCATCCTGGGCGGCCTGGATACCCCCTTCCACCGGTTCCACACTCTGCACCGCGGCCTCGGCCGTCAAGGTGTCGCGGATTTTGCCGTCCGGTCCCGAAACAACCCGCATTACGGCGCGCGCCCGGTTGCGCAACATGTTTGATTCCCGGGTCAGCGGCTCATGGGTCGTAGTAATGGAACCCACCACGACGACATCCTCCGCGTTGGCGCGGGCAAAGGCCGCGGTGGTCGGGACGTCTCCCTGTGTAATGCCGACCAACTGGCCGATCTCATAGTGATCGAGAAGATCATGAACACCTTTTACGGAAAAGCCGAAATCCTCCATGGGCTTGCGAAAGACCGCTTCGGCAATGTCAAAGGTGGGCCCGCCCGCCTGCGCTTCCGGGCCTATATATTCCGCCAGCAACAGGCGCACGACCGGCTTGCGCGGCAGTCGCGGCAACATGATGGCGGCCACGTCGCGTTTCAGTGGTTTTTCCAGCACATGGGCGTCGATTTCCACTTCTGTGACAGTGCCGACAATATCGCTACGAAGGAGATCATAACGCTGGATATAGCGGGATGCCTGTCCCAGGACGGGTTTAAAAAGGGTCATGTCCGAGGAGTTGGTCATTGCCTGCAGCACTTCTTCCATCACCAAGGCCTGGGCGTTTTCCACCGCCATCTTGCGCGCAGCCAATCCGACGCCTTCGGCGCTGCCTTTCATGCGCACGGTCAACAAATCATCGGCCCAGGATGTCGTGGACGTAGCGGCCAGCAAAAAACACAAAATCACTGCCCGGGCACGTTTGAATCGTGCCGGCAGTGATGTGTGTGTGTCGGGGGACATGGTATCATCAGTCGCGGCTGCGGGCTATCATGAGCAGGCGCAGCAGTTGCAGCAGGGCTGTGGCGGCCGCGGCCACATAGGTCATTGCGGCGGCGCCGAGCACCTTGCGCACTCCCGCCAGTTCTTCCCGGCTCATGTAGTTGCCCGCTTCCAGGGCTTTGACAGCCCTGTTGCTGGCATTGAATTCAACGGGCAGCGTAACCAGGGTAAACGCAACGGCCGCCGTGAACAGCCAGATACCCAGGCTCACCAGCCACCCACTGAAAGAGGAATTGAAGATAAGCCCGATGAAAACCAGGGGGAGCGCCAGCGTGGACCCGATGGACGATATAGGATACATGAGATGGCGTAACCGCATGGGTGCGTAACTGTTGGCGTCCTGAATCGCGTGCCCCACCTCGTGGGCGGCGATGCCCAGCGCTGCAATGGAATCGCCCCCGTATACGCCTTCGGAAAGGCGCAACACTTTCGCCTTCGGGTCATAATGGTCGGTCATCTGGCCCGCGATAGGCTCAATAGCAACGCCCGCCACGTTGGCCTGTAGCATGATTTGATGGGCGACCTGGGCTCCGGTCACTCCGGCCTGGGTCCGTATGGACGCGTATTTCGCGTAGGCGGACTTTACGCGCAGCTGCGCCCACAAGGCAATGATCATCGCCGGGATCATCAGCAGGTCCGCGGGATGAAACATATAAGGAAACATCATTTACCTTCACCTTTGTTCGGGGGCGAAAACAGGTTCTCCTGCTGATCCGGCGCGCGCATGGAACAACGGCCGTTCAGCTCGGCGCCCTCGCTCATGGAGAAAACGCGCGCCTGCACGTCGCCGTTGACAACCCCGCCAGCTTCAATCCGCAGCGTGCCCGGCGTGTTCACGTTGCCCTCAACGCTGCCGGCCACGCGAATCTGCTTGCCGGCCCCGGCATCCGATGCCAGACGCCCGGTTGAGGTGACAATCAGGTCATCCGTACATTCGATGCCGCCTTGTACGGTTCCCTCCACCTGGCAGGAACCTGCGCGCACGTTGCCGGTTACCAGGGCGGTCTTGCCAAGAAACAGGGTGGCGTTCACCGCGACATTGCCCTCGACGCGCCCGTGTATTTCCGTTTCGGAGCCGCCGGTGACGGAACCTTCGATGACGACGCCCTCGGGAATGTACATTTTTTGTCCCTTGTTACTACGAGCCCGTGCCAGCGAAAGGTCTTCCGTGGGACGCTGCGTGAGCGGCGGTGTGGAAACGGGCATGCCGCCTCCCCCGCGGTTCGTCTGCAGGGTGGTGTTAATGCGCCCGCTCAGTTTTGAAAACAACCCCGATTCACGCTGCGGTTGTGCCGGACGCGCGTTCGCCATGGAACTGGTTTTCACCTTGCCGGCATCCTGATTGCCCGCGGCGCCCATCGTTTTTTCATTTGCTTTATCGTTCATTGTCGTTGTGTATCCCCGTTGACTGGTTTGAGGCTGAGGTTCGGCCCGATTGAAATAAACTCCAGAGACCTTGAAAGTGTACCGCCTCTGATGCGGTTCATTCAATTTTCAGATTCTTGGCGTATCAGATTCCTGACGGTTTTCCAGAGCAGAATACCGGTGTAAGCCGCCCATGGCCGCCAGTAGAAGCACGATGATGAAGGCGGTACGATATCACGTGACGGCTATTTTTCCACGACTCCGGGTCGGACCGCCTCATAAAGAAATCCGTTCGCGGACGGCAGGTCGGTATAGCCCATAAGGTGCAAATCGATGGCACGGGCCGCCTCGCGGCCTTCGTGAATGGCCCAGACGACCAGGGATTGGCCACGCCGGGCATCGCCACAGGCAAAGATGTTCGACCTGCCGGTCTGGAAATTGGAGGCCTTGATAGCCGCACCGAAACGGTTCTTTTCCATTTCCAGTCCCAGCCCGCTGACAAACATGTCCGCTTCCGGTTGCGTGAAGCCCATGGCCAGCAGGACCAGGTCGCATTCAATGCGCATGTCGGAACCCGGGATTTCGGTCATAGTGCGCCTGCCTGTCGCGTCCGGAGCGCTCCATTCGACGCGAACGGTATGAATCGCGCAGACATTGCCCTTGCCGTCGTTCTCAAAGGATTTGGTGTTGATGCTCCACTCCCTGCAATTGCCGCCGGGCGCTTCCTGGTGGCTTGACGAGGTGCGCAGCACGGCGTCCCACTGGGGCCAGGGGTTGTTCTCGGCGCGCTGCGCCGGGGGCTTCGGGAAGAGTTCAATGTTGAGTATCGACGCGCAACCCTGTCGTATGGATGTGCCGACACAGTCGGAACCGGTGTCGCCGCCGCCGATGACGACGACTTTCCTTCCTGCGGCCAGAATTTCCGGGCCGTCCACAACCTTGCCCAGGACGCGCCTGGTCTGCTGCGTCAGAAAATCCATGGCGGGATGGATGCCGTTCAGGTCCCAGCCGGGTACGTTCATGCCCTCAAAGGTACGGGGGCGCGTAGAACCGATGGCGAGCAGCACGGCATCAAAAGCATTTAGTTCCTCCACTGGAACGTTCTTGCCCACCTCGGCGTTGCAGCGGAAGATTACCCCCTCATCCTCAAGTTGTTTTACCCGGCGAAAGACCAGATTCTTGTCCAGTTTAAAGTTGGGGATGCCGTAGGTAAGCAGGCCGCCAGGCGCGTCCGCGCGCTCATAGACCACCACCGCATGGCCGGCGCGGTTCAACTGCTGCGCCGCAGCAAGGCCGCTGGGGCCGGAACCGACCACCGCCACGCGCTTACCCGTACGTTGCCGGGGCGGTTCAGGTTCTATACAGCCGAGTTCCCAGCCCCGGTCGGCGATCTCCCGCTCCAGCATTTCGATGGTAACCGGCGGGTCAATGATGCCGAGCACGCAGGCACTCTCGCAGGGTGCGGGGCATATCCGGCCGGTGAACTCGGGAAAGTTATTGGTGGAATGCAGAATTTCCAGGGCTTCCCGCCAGGCGTCATCCTTGGCATAGTCATTGAAGTCCGGAATCATATTGCCCAGGGGACAGCCGCTGTGGCAAAAAGGCACCCCGCAGTTCATACAGCGGTAGGCCTGTTTTTTCAGGTCTTCCGGGGGCAGGGACCGGACAAATTCATTGAAGTTTTTTGTGCGTTCATCGGCCGGACGGTTCGGCGCCAGTTCGCGGCCGAAGGTCATGAATCCGTGCGCTTTATCGGGCAGCATGGCAGGACTCCTCTTTCTGACGGGCTTCAAGCACCCGCGCGTAGTCGCGGGGCATCACGCGTACGAATTGGTTCAGGCTTTTTTCAAAATTGTCCAGGATCTGTTTCGCTCGAGCGCTGCCGGTATACTGCACATGCCGTTCCAACAGGTACCGGACCTCGGGTACGCTTTTTTCATGAAGCGGCTTGAGGTCCACCATGTCCGTGTTGCAGTCGATGGCGAAGTTTCCCCGGGGATCGTAAACAAAGGCAATGCCACCGCTCATGCCCGCGCCGAAGTTACGGCCCGTTTCTCCAAGGATCAGAGCGCGCCCGCCGGTCATGTACTCGCAGCCGTGGCGTCCCGCCCCCTCCACCACTGCCCAGGCGCCGCTGTTGCGGACACAGAAGCGTTCGCCCGCGATGCCGTTAAAATAGGCCTCGCCGCCCGTGGCGCCATAAAGCGCCACATTGCCCACGATAATGTTCTTCTCCGGAACGATGGAACACCGGGCGGGCGGTTTGATGATGATTTTGCCGCCGGAAAGTCCTTTGCCGCAATAGTCATTCGCCTCCCCTTCCACGGACAGGGTCACGCCCTGGATGGCAAAGGCGCCGAAACTCTGGCCCGCCTGACCTGTGCAGTCGATCCACACGGTGTCTTCCGGCAGGCTGCCGGTATACATGCCGAGTTTGTGGCGCCGTGTGAGTTCGCTGGACAGCATGGCGCCGACGGTACGGTGCACGTTCCGGACATTGATGGCAAATCGTACGGGTGTTTTGTTTTCGAGCGCCGCTTTCGCTTTATCCATAATGACATGGTCGAGCGCCTTGTCAATACCGTGATCCTGCGTTTTCGTGCAGTAGAGGGAGGAGTTCTCCCAGGGCGCTTCGCAGTGCAGGATGCGGGAGAAATCGAGATGGCGCGCTTTCCAATGTTCGGGCAGCGGGTCGAATTCGAGCATATCCGCGCGGCCCACCATCTCGTTCATGGTCCGGAAGCCCAATGACGCCATGATGCGCCTGCATTCCTCGGCCACAAAGAAGAAATAGCGCACCACGTATTCTGGTTTGCCGCTGAACTTCTTGCGCAATTCCGGATCCTGGGTCGCCACACCCACCGGGCAGGTGTTCAAATGGCATTTGCGCATCATGATGCAACCGCTGACAATGAGCGGGGCGGTGGCGAAACCGAATTCCTCGGCGCCGAGCAGGGCCGCCACAGCCACGTCCCGTCCGGTTTTCAACTGGCCGTCGACCTGGACGCGGATACGGTCGCGCAGGTCGTTGGCGACGAGCACCTGGTGGGTTTCAGGAAGCCCGAGTTCCCAGGGCAGGCCGGCGTGCTTAACGGAACTCAGGGGGGACGCGCCGGTGCCGCCGTCATGTCCGCTGATAAGCACCAGGTCCGCCTTGCCCTTGGATACGCCCGCGGCTATGGTGCCGACGCCCGCTTCCGATACCAGTTTTACCGATACTTTGGCGTGCACATTCGAGTTCTTCAGGTCATGAATCAACTGGGCCAGGTCTTCAATGGAATAAATATCGTGATGCGGGGGCGGCGAGATCAGTTCCACGCCCGGTGTGGAATACCGGACTTTGGCAATTTCTTCAAACACCTTGTGGCCGGGCAGCTGGCCGCCCTCACCAGGTTTGGCGCCCTGGGCCATTTTGATCTGCAGTTCATCGGCGTTAACAAGATACTCGTTGGTGACGCCGAAGCGTCCGGAAGCCACCTGTTTGATGGCGCTTCGGCGCAGGTCGCCGTTATCATCGGGTTCAAAACGGCGAGGGTCCTCCCCACCCTCTCCGGTATTGCTGCGTCCGCCGATGCGGTTCATGGCCACGGCGAGGGTCTCGTGGGCCTCCCGGCTGATGCTGCCGAAGGACATGGCGCCTGTGCAGAAGCGCTTTACGATCGCCGAGGCGGGTTCTACCTCTTCTATGGGAATGGGCGTGCCCTGCTTGAATTTCAGGAGCCCGCGCAGGGTTGCCAGGGTGCGGTTGCGGTTGTTGACTTCTTCGGCGAATCTTTCATACGTCTCCGAATTGTCTTGTCTTGTGGCATGTTGCAGCGAAGCGATGGTGTCCGGGTTCCATTGGTGGAATTCGCCCCGGCGTCGCCAGCGGTATTGACCGCCCGGATCAAGATAGGGACGGTGCGACGGCCTTTCAGGCCAGGCGCCGGCGTGGCGCATCAGGGTTTCGCGCCCCACCTCGGCAAAGCCGATGCCGCCGATACGTGATGCCGTTCCGGTGAAACAGCGTTCCATGACCGCGTCCCCCAAGCCCAGGGCTTCGAAGATTTGGGCCGACCGATAACTGTGCTGGGTGGATATACCGATCTTGGACATGGTCTTCAACATGCCCTTTTCCACGGCCTTGATGTAATTCTTGATGGCCTGCCCCGGAGCGTTTTCGGTGATCTTGCCGGATTCCACGAGGCCCGTGATGATTTCGAAGGCAAGCCAGGGATTTACGGCGCCCGCTCCATATCCGGTCAGAAGGCAGAAATGCATGACTTCCCTGGCTTCGCCGGTTTCGATAATGATGCCGCAATTAGAGCGCTTATGCACGCGCAACAGGTGCTGATGCACGGCGCCCACGGCCAGAAGGCTGGGCAGCGGCGCTTGCGCCACCGACACCCCGCGATCGGAAAGAATAACCAGCGTAATGCCCTCATCCACCGCCTTTTCCGCTTTAGCGCAGATGCGGTCCAGGGTTACTTCTACCGCCCCGGGACCGTCAGTCGCCGGAAACAGCGTGGAAATAACGCGACTGCGCAAATCTTTTTGATCCAGTGTTGCGATATGGGCCAGTTGTTCGTTGGTCAGAATGGGCGACTTCAAAAACAGCTGCCTGCAGTCCTCGTGGGTTTCTGAAAGCAGGTTGCGTTCCCTGCCTATGGTGGTCTTCAGAGACATGACCAATTCCTCCCGAATGGGGTCTATGGGTGGATTGGTCACCTGCGCGAACACCTGCTTGAAATAGTTGAATAACAGCTGCGGCCGTTCGGACAAAACGGCCAGAGGCGCATCATTGCCCATGGAGCCCACCGGTTCCTTGCCGTTTTGGGCCATGGGCATCAATAGGATTTCACTGTCTTCCCGGGTATATCCGAACGCGATTTCCCGCTCATGCAACGGCGCCGGTTCCACCTGGGGCGCGGCCGGTGGAGTATCCGGCAGGGACACCCGGTTCTGGTTCAGCCAGATCCGGTACGGGTTGCGTTTCTCAAACACGGTCTTGATTTCGGTGTCGCCGATAATACGGCTGGTGGCCGTATCCACCATGAACATTTTTCCGGGCTCCAGGCGTCCCTTTCTAATGATATTTTCCTGCGGGATGTCCAGCACCCCCACTTCCGACGCCATGATGAGCTGTTTGTCTGACGTAAGCCAATAGCGGGAAGGGCGCAGCCCGTTCCTGTCGAGCACCGCGCCGATGCGCGTGCCGTCGGTGAAGGCCATGGATGCCGGCCCGTCCCAGGGTTCCATTTTGCAGGCCATGAACTCGTAAAAGGCTTTGCGCGCGTCGTTCATGGTCTTGTGGTTGTCCCAGGGCTCCGGGATCATCATTGCCATGGCCACATCCATGGGATACCCGCCGCGCACCAAGAGTTCGAAGGCGTTGTCGAAAATGGCCGAATCGCTGAAGCCGGGTGTCAGCACCGGTTGTATCTTTTGAATATCACCCCCGAAAAGTCGGCTGATGAAATGGGGTTCCCGGGAGGCGAACATGTTGATATTGCCACGGAGGGTGTTGATCTCGCCGTTATGGGCCAGGAAACGGAACGGCTGGGCAAGAGGCCAGGAAGGCAGCGTGTTGGTGCTGTAGCGTTGATGAATCAGAGCCAGAGCGGATTGAAACTGTGGATCGCGCGTGTCGAGATAATAGCGGTCAACGGATTCAGGAAGCATCAGGCCCTTATACACGATAGTGCGCGCGGACATGCTGGCTGCGTAATAGCTGTCCGCCCCGGGCAGATTCATGCCGCGAATCGCGATGGAAGAGGACTTCCGGATAACATATAGTTTTCGTTCGAAGGCGTCTTCATCCAAGCGGTCCGCCGCCTTGATGAACACCTGGCGTATGACGGGTTCATTGCGGCGAGCAAGCCATCCGATACTGTCCGAATCCCGGGGTACGTCCCGCCAGCCCAGCAGTGTCTGCCCTTCTTTTTCAATGGTTTGATTGATAAGCGCTTCCGCTGTGGCGCGGGTATCGGCATCTTGCGGCATGAAAAGCATGCCCACCCCGTAGCGGCCTTTCGGGGGAAGCTCAAATCCGAGTTTTTCCGCTTCCTGTGCAAAAAAAAGATGCGGCAGCTGTAGCAGCATGCCGCAACCGTCGCCCGTATCCGGGTCGCACCCGCAGGCGCCGCGATGGGTAAGGTTGTACAGAATCTTAAACCCGTTCACAACGATATCGTGGCTCTGGCGCCCGTCAATGTTGCACAGAAACCCTATGCCGCAGGCATCGTGTTCCTGTGCCACCGTGTAGAGTCCGTGACGTTCTAGTAGATTTAAGGGAAAATTGCTTTCCACGTTCACATTTCCTTAACTGGTTCTGTGGTTTGTATGGCCCGCAATCATTCGACAGGCCCTTCTGTTTGTCGGCATATACATCTCGCCCGAAAGTTGGTTTGCCAGAAGTTTCGAGAGAAATCTCTAAGAAAAAGCAGCATTCAGCGAGGATGCGGAAACAGTCTAATGACATTCCATGCGGTATGATATCTGAAGGTCCGGTGACAATGCAACTTTTATATCCTCACCATGAAAGAGTCCAAAAGACCTTCTATAACGGGTTAGAACTATTTTGATTCGAATACCCGCCTGGAAATCTACGAATAACAATACCTACCAAACGGTATGAAAAAAGTAGTATAAAATCGCACTGATATTATTTTTATGTAAATCATGGATCCGGGACATTTATCGCCGATAGGTACTCATCGCGTATACTTGTTGTTGCTTTTCATGAGGATTTCCATAAATCGCAACTGGATTTTCATGATAAGATGGGTTGCGCATTGCCTTATGGTTTAAGATGTTCTTTTTTTTCTGTCATTATAATTTGTGTAAATTTTTTCTAATCTGAACAGTAACAGGAAAGTTCACCGCCATGTTTCGTTTCGCACATTCTTTGATCCTTGTCTCGACATTGCTGTTGTTTACTGCTACGCATGCTATGGCCATGGTTCAAGTGCATGTGTCGCCCGGGGGAAAGGATGACAACCCGGGTACACTTGAGGCGCCCCTGGCAACCTTGGAAAGGGTACGGAATCTGCTTCGGGAGACACGCAAAGCGCACCCGGAAACCTTTTCAGAAGGCGCTACAGTATGGATTCATGACGGTGTTTATGAATTGAGTTCCCCCCTGGTTCTTTTGGAAGAAGACGGCGGCGGCAAAGAGGGGCCCATCGGGTATCGCGCGGCACCCGGTGAATCCCCTGAACTTATAGGCGGGCGGGTATTGTTGCCGGAGGGCTTTGTGCCTGTGACCGACACGTTCCTGCTGGACCGGATTGACCCTGCCGTGCGAGAGGAAATCCGCGTTGTTGATCTTTATGGAATGGGAATTCAGAACCTGGGCGAATTTCCTGACAGTTATAACACTCCCCCGGCGCTTCCGGAACTTTTTTTCAAGGGGAAGCGTATGACGCTTGCACGCTGGCCCAATGGCGCGGAATGGGCAACCGTGGCCGGCGTAGTGGACAGCGGACCCGCGCCGTGGCGGAATCATGCCTCCGAGGATACAGGTACCTTTGAATACTCCGGGGACCGTCCGACGCGCTGGACCTCCGCGCCCGCGGTCTGGCTGTACGGATACTGGTGTTTTGACTGGGCCAGCGAAACGATCCGCGTGAAATCGATTGACACGGAACAACATCGCCTATCGTTGTTAAAACCCCATGTCTACGGGATCGGTTCCGGCAACCCGGCGGAACGGCGGTACTGCGCCTTGAATCTGCTCGAAGAACTGGATGCGCCGGGCGAATACTATATCGACCGGGAACAGGGGCGCCTGTACTTCTGGCCGCCGGCCCCCATAACCACCGGTGACGCCGTTCTGTCGGTAATGAAAGACCCGGTGATCCAGATCAAAGACGCCTCGCATATACACCTTCAAGGTATTACGATATCCTGTTGCGCCGGATCGGCTATTCGGGTCGAGAGCGGCAACGAGGTTGTTGTCCGGAGTTGTATTGTCCGGAATACGGGGCTTGACGGCATCATTGTGCAGGAGGGAAACACGCACCTTGTGGAGGCGTGTGACATTTTTGAGACGGGCACGGGTGGTCTTGTAATCGGGGGCGGTGACCGAAAAACGCTTACCTCCTGCGGTCATGAAGCGGTGAACAACGACATCTGGAATGTCGGCCGGCGCAAACGGACTCACGCTTATAACGTGCATATCAGCGGGGTCGGCATGCGCCTGGCCCACAACCGCATCCACCACGCGCCCCACCAGGCCATCGGCCTTGGCGGTAATGACCATGTGATCGAATACAACGAAATTTTTGACATCTGCCAGGAATCCGATGATTGCGGCGCCTTTTACATGGGGCGAAACCCCTCGGAACGGGGTTCCCTGCTCCGCTACAATTTCTGGCGGGATACGGGCGGCCCCCGTTCACACGGCAGTTGTGCCGTGTATTTTGACGACGGATCCGGCGGCCAGACCGTTTACGGCAACGTGTTTCTCCGTGCGGCCGGCGGGAACTTCGGCGCCGTGTTCGTTCATGGCGGACACAACAACCGGGTGTACAACAACATTTTCATCGACTGCAAGGCGGCTATGCGCCAGGTGCGCTGGGACGATGAACGGTGGAAGGAGTGGGTCCAGGGCGATCTCTGGAAACAATGGCTGACGCAGGACGTGGATATTACCCAACCGCCTTATACGGAACGCTACCCGGAATTGAAGGGATTCTTTGAGTTCAATGGCGAAAAAAGAACCAACTTTACGGAACGCAATGTGGCAGTGCGCTGTCCCATGCTGCTGGACGGCGACTGGGAGGAGAACGATAATTTTGTGACCGATACTGACCCGGGCTTTGTGGATGCGGCCGCCATGAACTTTCAGTTACGGGAAGACGCGGAGGTGTTTCGGAAAATCCCGGGGTTTGAAGCGATCCCATTCAATAGGATCGGGATGAAGAGAGAATCGCCGGAAAGCATGCCATCTTTATAGTTTCCATCCCGTTCGGTATGGCGGATTAACCAGCGCGTTTGCTTCCGGGTCGTTGGTTATTCGCAGGTTCGCCGCGTCCCATTCCAGTTCGCGGTCCTTGGCGCGCATGGCGAGCACCCCCAGGAGGACCATTTCGGTCAGGGGGCCGCCATACTCAAAACTGGAACTGGCGGGATGCCCGTCCTTGCAGGCGCGAATCCAATCCTGTTCATGGGCGCCATCGCGCTGGGGCACCCGGGGCAGTGTTTTTTCAGGGCCTTTATCACGCATCTTTGCCCGGGGCAGGAACTGCAGCCCGCCCGCGCCATGAGAACCGTGTATGGCCGTGCCCTGGTCTCCGATAAGAATAGCGCCGTTGCTGTCCAAGGTACGCCCCGGTTCAAAATCGGCGGGAATGGGAGGTTTAAGGCGTCCGTCATACCAAGTGAGTTTTACGGGCGGCATGCTTCCCCGCGCCGGGAACTGGTAGCGCACAATGGAGGCCCGGGGAAAGGTTTCTTCGCTGACCCCGGGTTCATAATGGGTGGTGGTTGCCTGAACACTTTCAGGCGATCCCAAATCCAAGGCCCAGAAGGCGGGATCAAGAATGTGGCAGCCCATGTCACCCAATGCGCCGGTCCCGAAATCCCAGAAGCCGCGCCAGGACATAGGATGGTAGACGGGATGGTACGGGCGTTCCCGGGCCGGACCCAGCCATAAGTCCCAGTCCAGTGTATCCGGCACGGGCGGCGTATCTTCGGGTCGTTTCATAATGGGAAAGTCCGACCATGGATCGCCGCCGACCGGGCGGTCGCTCCACGCATGTACCTCCCGGACATTACCGATGGCGCCCGACTGTACCCATTCGCGAAGACGGCGGATTTGCTCGGAGGAATGGCCCTGGTTGCCCATCTGTGTCTGGACGCCCGCTTCCCGAGCTGTTTCGGTGAGTTTGCGGACTTCATAAATGCTGTGGGCAAGTGGTTTCTGACAATACACATGTTTTCCGGCGCGCAGGGCTGCCATGACAATAACCGCGTGCGTATGGTCCGGCGTGGCCACAATTACGGCATCTATATTTTTCGCTTCCTTGTCCAGCATGTCGCGGAAATCCCGATACCGGCGCGCCTTCTCGTGGGTCTTGAACGTATCGGCAGCATACTGCTCATCCACATCACAGAGGGCGACAATATTTTCCGTGGCGCAGGCGTCAATATTGGAACGTCCCATGCCCCCGATACCGACGGCGGCGATATTGAGTTTCTCATTGGGAGATATTCGGCCTGGCACCACCCGGGCCGTATTGGCGCGTGTTGTCCGAGTGGCCAGCACCGCGCTTGTTGTCGTCGTTGCCAGAAAGGCACGACGTGTCAGGGAATCGGTATGCATGTAGAAAGAGTTCCTTATGTCAAAAAGATAACATCTTTATGGTTTTGCATTTTCACATCAAATTGGCAAGTCCTAAATCTTAAATTCTGTCATTTATCCCCTACTTTCTTGAAGGTCAAGCGATTTCTTTTTTAAGAGGATACTGGATAACTCTTTTCTTTGATGGAAAAGTTGGTAGTACAACAACAGCATGGGCAGGACAAAGAACAGGATGGCTTCTATGGCATCATAATTATTGCCAAGACCCATATCCATTTCCCCAATACCCTCTTTGATCCGTAGGTAATGAATCAACGCAAACACATTCCGGGTGATTGGCCCAAGTGGTAGCAGCAGAACAGCCATCCAGGCCACCCGATTATCGGAAAAGCACTTTATCGTGGCGAGAAGATACGCTGTCGCGCCAAAAAACATGATGGTGTAGTATATCTCATTTTCCGGTCTTATCATCACGTTGGCAAAGGCCAGGCCATAGTACAGGATCAGGATAAGTGCCCATCCCAACAGAATCCATTTGATGCCGTACAAGGTGACCAACTGCTCGGCTTTTCCAACAGGTGGGTGGTTCTGGGCCCTGTCAAAGAGAATTGCGATTATCGTCCTGCGCTCGATGAACATGCCGAAATAGAGGAATAAGGCTGGCAAATCCAGCACAATCGCATAGATTCCCACAATAAGAATGGTGGCCGGCGAATCCAGATACAGGTCATGCCCCGTACAAAACATCCACATGTTAAGCAGTACGCCCGGCAGAGATAAACAAAGGGGAACCGCTGGTATGAGTACGGCCAGCCACCATGCAATACGATAATTATATTGACAGAGAAACGCCACCGCTATATAGACGACAGCCCCCACAGTCAACAGCAGGATGGAAAGCGGTTTTTCTTGACCATTGCCCAAAGAAATCATATATCCCAACCCAAAGACGATGAGCAACAGGAAGGACCAAAATAATTGCACAGCTTTTACCGCTTTTAGCATGGCAAATCCTCTATGCTGTTATTTTAATTCCGAAATGCGGAGAAATGGAATATCTGAAGTCTCTCGTGATCACGGAGCATCCTGTTACACATTCCACGGTTCGCGGATGGGACGGGTAAGCCGGGCGTTGGCCCCATCATCATTCTCAAAGCGTTCCAGCGCAGGATCCCAGCGCAGCGGCCGGTTCAGCCGGATGGCGATATCGCTGATATGGCACAGGGCGTCCCCATCAACGGCTTCCTCGATGGGTGATACCGGGTCTTTGCCGTCCCGCACACATTCCACAAAATTACGCATGTGATGGCGGCTTTTGTAGAGGCGGATTTCATCGTCTTTGATCTTGTCCCGCGCCAGTCCCTCTTTGGAAGCGGTGATATCGTTCCTGTTCACCGCCACCCAGCCTTCCGTGCCTTCAAAGGCGGTACCGTGGCTGTCGGTGAGGCCGTAGCGTTCTACCCATTCCCCGGGCGCGGGCTGGGACCGATAGTCTATTTCAATGCCGCTTTCATATTTCAGGCGCACCTCCCATTTCGTGGCGGTATTACACAGGCCCTCTTTGGGGAAAACACCCGTACCCTCCACGACAACCGGGGTGCGCATGAGGTCGCCCGCGCCCCACAGGGCGATATCCAGGGGATGTATCCCCCACCCCGCGATAAAACCGAGGGCGTAATCCTCGATAAACCACCACCAGGCATTGGAATCACGCTCCTTGGTGTAGGGCTTGAGAGGGGCGGGTCCCAGCCAACGTTCATAATCCAGGTTGGCCGGAACGGGCGCCTCTTCAAGGGGACCGCCGGAGGCGCTTTCCGGTGACCAGACATTGATGGATTTCAACTGGCCGATGCGTCCGTTGCGCACCAATTCGCAGGCCTGCAGAAATTTTTCGTCAGAGCGTTGTTGGGTGCCGAACTGAAACACGGTTTTCTTGGCGCGCACGGCCTCGCGCAGTGCCCGATTCTGTTCCATGCTGACCGAAAGCGGTTTTTCACAATAGACCCCCTTCCCCGCTTTCGTAGCCGCCAGGGAAAGCAGCGCGTGCCAGTGGTCGCAGGAGGCGATGATACAGGCGTCGAGGTCGTCGCGGCCGACCACTTTTTCGTATTCGACGTATGCGGCGCAGTCCTGGTTTTCATAAAAGTCGTTCACCATCTTGCAGGCCCGCTCGCGCCGGTCGGTTTTCACATCGCATACGGCCACCACCTGGGCGCCTTTTTCCTGCAGGACAGTTTCCAGCAGGTAACTCCCCCGGTCCCCCACACCGATGCAACCGACCACCACGCGGTTGCTGGGCGCGGTCGTGCCGCTCAGACCCAAAGCGGACGAAGGAATTATGGCGGGAAATGCCACTGCCGCTGAGGCCGCGGCCAAAGAACGTTTTCCAAATTCTCTGCGAGTAACACGTTCCGGAGTTTTAATCATCATTATTTCCTTCTTATGTAAATTTCTTTATGCGCTGACACAATGAGATTAAGCGTTAATATTCTTGTTTGCCTGAGATTCAAGGTCACTTCCGGAAAAATCTTCATAGTATCTGATGGATTCGGGTTTTAAATACGCTCTCCTACCATCAGGATATTCCACAATTATCCATGAACAGAGAACGAAAGGCAATGGATAGTCGGTGGGATTATGAGATGGAGATATACCTAGAAAACGCACATTATTGAGCATCTTTCCATGACTCAGAAAAATATTGTAATGCCGACCGGTCTGTATATGCAGTCTCACTTCCGGAAGTATTTTTGAAGCTTCCCTGTGTATTTTACGTTGCTTGATCTTATCTGTAATGACTGCCAGAAAAATCAGCGTTACTATAATGATAACTACAGTCACCCAAGCACTCATAGCGTTTCCCTAGTTTTAAGAGGATTATTATCCCTGTGATTTTCAGTTATCATAACTTACCTTGGAGTTATCAAGAAAACAATCGGATACAGCCACAATGCTATTTGTCCCGTATACTCTTTCTCGTCCACAAATAGAGATTCCTGAACCGGTGTTGTCCCCCGTTCGGCACCTCCGCCTGCAGAGCGATGAATCCGGAGGCGGGGCCGGACAGTCCATCGGCCTTCCAGGCGGGTTTACCGTTGATTTCAAGTTCAACGGCGTTTCCCTTGACAGTCAGTTTGAACGCGTTCCAGTCATGTTCCTTAATCAGTCCCTCGCTGACGGCGCCTTCGATGCCTTCCACATTGCCTTCCATGCCTTTGCGCAGGTTGGCCTGGTAACGCGCGGGCCAGGGTTTGCCCTTGGGAACCTCGTCATAGCGGAAGTAAACGCCGCTGTCCCAGTTGTCCTTCGCCAAGGGTTTCCAGTCGAATTCCAGCACAAAATCGGAATATTTGGCCTCGGTCTGTATCAGGCCGTTCCCGTCTTCAATGAGGATGTCCCCATTGTCAGCCCTTGCTTCGCACCCGAGTATGGACCAACCTTCAAGGTTTTTGCCGTTAAATAATGGGATTCGTTCGCACTCCTCAGCCCCGAGCATGGGACTGAGAAGGAGCAGGCCGCCCAAGATACAACGCCACAGAAATTTTGCATTCATTGTTCACACCTTTCCCGGTTATGGATTATGCCTGGATGTCGTTCAGTTCCCAGCCTTTGCGGAAGGCGGGTTTTACATATTCGTTTGCCTTGTCATTGTTGGTAAAACGGAGGTTTGGCCCGTCCCACAGCAGTTTTTCATGGGGGAAGCGCCAGCAGATGGAGCCCAGCAGCAGCCATTCGGTGAAGGGGCCTGCGATGCTGAAGTTGGAACAGGGCGCCTCTCCGCCTTTGCAGCCCTGCAGGAAGTTGTCATAATGTCCGGCAGTAACACGTTTGAGCACCGGCGCGGGCGGTTGGTAGTCCTTCATTTTCGCTACAGGCAGCAGGCTGACGCTCTCGCCCCTTCCCTTGGTGCCGATAAAGCCTTTGGTGCCGACAATGATCTCATTGAAATCCTGCACATCCTCCTGGGTCAGGCCTTCGGGCGGCTGAAAGGTTCCCGCCATAGTCCCTTCGTACCAATAGACCGTTACCGGGGGCATTTTCCCCGAGGGCACATAAGGGTTGGGACGTTCCGGGAATTCCATCCTGCAGGCGTAATGGGGATAGGTGACAGGATTCACCCCTTCCACAGCGACGCATTCGACACTGGTCGGATTGCTCAACTGCAAGGCCCAGTTGGCCGGCCCCAGTTGATGGATACCCCAGTCGCCTATCATCTGGGAGCCATAGTTCTGGAACCCTCGCCAGTTGATCGGGTGTATTTTGGAACTGTACGGTTTTTCTTCGGTTCTTCCCAGCCACAGGTTCCAGTCCAGCGTTTTCGGCACCTCCTCCACGGGCGGCCATTCGGTGATGTCCCGGGCAAATCCGCCGCCGCTGTAGGAATGCACCTCGATAACATCGCCGATGTCCCCGTTCCAGATCATTTCGCAGGCCACCCGGGTCGCCTCGCAGGAATATCCCTGGTTGCCCATCTGGGTGACCACGTTGTATTTCCGGGCTGCCTTGGTCAGAAGCCGGGCCTCCCAGACACTCTGGGTCAGCGGTTTCTGGCAATGTACCGAAAGGCCGCGTTCCATGGCCCACAAGGCCGCAGTGGCGTGCATGTGGTCGGGTATGGTGACGGTGACCGCGTCCAGGTGTTTATACTCTTTGTCCAGCATTTCTCGGAAGTCTTTATACACCCTAGCCTCGGGTAGCATGGCTGCCGTTTTTGCCATTTCATTGTCGTCGACGTCGCAAAGGGCGCCTATGTTCTCACTGCTGACACCCAGCACATCGCCGGAACCCATCATCCCCCCCACCCCGATACAAGCCATGTTCAGTCTATCGCTGGGGGCGGCCTGTCCCGAGGCCGCCAGGACGTGGCGGGGCACAATTGTAAACAGGGAGAAGGCCGTGCTTGCGGCCATAAATTCACGGCGGTTAATTCCTCTCGGAGAGATTTCTTTCTTCATCAAATTTTCCTTCTAAGAGTATCGTAGACTTATACCTTTGCATCAGCGTGCGTAACAACTATATCAAATCAAGGTGTACGCCTGCGTTTTGCACCTTATCAAAAATATTCTATCAGAAAAAACAATAAGTTCTTTGAATTCCGTGGAAACGTTTCCAAATTACCTATGAGATTCATACTCCTGGGAAGTTTGCCGAAATCTTGTAAAGAATGGTACTATTGTTTAGCATTTCCCGAATAAGACGGTTTCGTAGACTGTTTTGTAAAAATGAACGGAATTGCATCGCTTATGACAAACACCGTGCGGGATGATGTCTTACAAGGTTTATTGCTTTTGCATGCAGATGATGATGGACTGAATTTTCGAATATTCACAGCCGGTGAAGGCCTGTTCCTTTGTATGTCACGGTTCTAATATGGTGTTCCCAATCAGGTAGCCTCTTTTGAAAAAATTACGGATTTTTCTTGCAAATATAGGCCTGCGAAGCCCCCTGTACCAATTAACGACTCCGCCCATGGGCTTGCTTTATCTGGCCGCGTATGTGCGCGAGCGTTTCCCCGTTGAAATTCGTGTCGTCAACCAGCGCATGGAAGGTTGTTCCAATGCAGCCCTGGCAAAAATGGCGCTTGATTTCGAGGCGGATGTCGTGGGGCTGGGGTGTATAACGCCCTCGTCCCAAGGGATGCCGATCGTGGCCAGGGCCATACAGGCAGCCTCGCCTGACACCAAAATAATCATCGGTGGACCGCATGTTTCCGCCTTCGGGCCTGTCGTGATGGAGGATATCCCGGCGGATGCCGCCTTCATCGGTGAAGGGGAAATCAGCCTTGCCATGTACCTGGACGCCCTTCTGGGCAATGGAAGTCTGGATGCAATCCCCGGCCTGGCATGGCGAAACGCTTCAGGAGAAATCACCGTCAATCCGGGCAATGTTCCCATTGTTGAAGATCTTGATTCATTGCCCATGCCCGCCTACGATCTGATCGATTTGCCCAAGTATTGGCATGTGCAATCCATCGCCCCCATTCCAAGACGGCGGTATGTTTCCATGGTAACAAGCCGTGGCTGCCCTTACGGGTGCATGTGGTGCCACAATATCTTCGGTCGGGGGTTCCGCGCTCACTCACCGGAACGAGTCGTTGATGAAATAAGGTTATATACGGAACGTTACCATATCAACGATATTGAGTTCCTTGATGATTGCTTTAACCTCAAGCGCAACCGGGTAATTGAAGTTGCCGATTTGCTGCGGAAGAAAGACATCCGTATCAGGATAGCCTTCCCCAATGGCGTTCGGGCAGACCTCCTTGATGAAGAAACCATGGACGCACTGGCGGAGTCCGGAATGTATTTCTGCAGTTTTGCCCTGGAAAGCGCTTCGCCACGCATACAAAAGTTGACCCATAAAAACATGAATCTCGAAAAATTCCTGCATGCGGTGGAACTTGCTGCAGCCAAGCGAATCTTCACCAACGGATTCATGATGCTGGGATTTCCGGAGGAAACGGAAGATGAAATGCGGGCTACCATATATATGGCCACGGAGTCCCGCCTGCATACCGCCTCCTTCTATACCGTGACGCCTTTTCCGGGAACGCCTTTGTATGACTATGCCCTGGAGCACTACCCCGATAAACTCACGGCGGTAAACTACTCCAATATGGATTTCTGCGCCATGCGCGCGAATCTTTCCGCCGTGTCCGATGAAAAACTGTACTACTACCAGCGGAAAGCGAACCGGACCTTCTTTCTGAAACCCGACCGGCTCTACCGGATCCTGCGGGACTATCCGCAGCGGAGTTTGTTGCCTCTGTACCTGCCCATTGTCGCGGATAGAATGTTTAAGGGGCTGTTTCCCTGAAAACTTCTCTTTGCCGGTTCAGGGAACTTCAATTATCCTCTCCAACTCTTCCGTAATATAATGCCGTTCGCTAATGTCCGCCTTATCAGTAAATTTAAGCGCTTTCAGGTAGGCTTGACGGGCTTCTTTCGCGTTGCTGTTCGAGATTTGGAACTGGGCATACTGTATCCATAAGTACGGATCATCCGGAATCAATTTTAGCGCCAGTAAATAAACCGTTTCCGCTTCATTGTTGTCCTTTTGCAGTTGAGAAAGTTCATACCCACTCGCGATCAGCATGTCCGCGATATCTTCAATGCGGTCAGGGAAACGGGAAACGCTTTGCTCGACAAGCGCATAGGCCTCAGTATATTTTTCGGCAACAAATAGATTACGTATCAATAACCTTATGACATAAAAATCATCGGGATAAGATTTGTGGATATGGTTGTATATTTCAGCAGATTGCACATGATCTTTAAAGTAATCCAGTAAAATTCCAGCCTGCATTCCCGCATAGCGGTTGTCGGGATATGTTTCAAGAACCTGTAGCCAGAAATCACGCAGCATGGCGGGATCTTCTGTTTCCGCAGATAGTTTGTTCAACCGGTGAGCGGTGTCAAGAAGGTCTGGACGCAATATGATTGCTTTTTTGTAAGCATCGAGTGCTTCCTTGCTCCTGCGGGAATTCTGGAACAACTGCCCGATTCGAACAAAATAAAGAGGATCGTCAGGCGCGAATTCACAAGCGGCCGTATATGCGCCGATAGCGTCTTCGATTCGCTTTTCTCGGAACCACTCCGTTCCTTTATTTGCCAAGTCCAGTGCGGCTGCGTCCGACAAAGCGGTTATATACGTCAGTCGTTGCTGCCATTGCGCCAGATAATCCTTCAGGGTATCCTCCTTCAGCAAGGGAGAAGCAAAGATAGGCGATGCAGGAGGGTACAACAGATCCTCATCCAGTTCCCAGCAATCGTTATTGGTCTGAACCGGATCAATGCTGATTGGCCGCTTCCTGCACCCATCCATCCAGCGGCGCACAGTCCGTTCGACATCCCCGGTCTTATAGGTGCGCAAGAATCTGCGGTCACGAGGGATCTGTATCGTGGGCAGTATACGCACCGCATCATCTATATCGACCGTGAAGAAGCCCGAGAACAGGGCAGCGTGTCCTTCACTTATTGAAATCCCTTCGAAGCGACCTCGTTTCCACCAGTCCTGTTCTTCAAGAGGCCGCGTGTCATCTTGGGAACCGGACCAATACGGGTAAGCGCGTTTAAAGTCGCGCCACAGGTCCAGTTTATAAGACATATCCAGCTCATAGACAGGAAAATACAGATACACCCGGCCCACATCGCCATCGTCTATACCCTGAACCACGATAGTCTGGCTGTAATCATTCATAGAACGCTTCTTGTCATACTCAATCGTTACGGGTATATCCCAGCCGTGCGTGTCAAAGGCCAGCGCCACATACTCACCGGCCGCATTTCCTGGTTCCAACGTCCCGGAACCAACCAAGCCCGGAAGAGGCGTTTTCGGACAAAAAAGAATGGAGTGTTCCCGGATTTTCACCGCCATCTGTGTCGGGGTCATTGCACCTGCTTCAATGGTATCCACAAGAAGGTTTACTTGCCGGGCTTGCCAGAAACGCGATACGGCTATCGGAACCACTAGTACGAATAGAACAACGCCCAGATAGCAAAGTACATTTATGGCGTCCGCTTTCAGGCGGGTTTTCCCGGGAAACCTCCTGCTGTCGCCCGCGCGCACCGCACGCATCAGGAATTTTACTATTACGTAAAAGAAAATTAGGCTGGCCAGAACCGGAAGGACGGCAAGATAGTGAATATACCGATACGCATACATCAGGCTTGAAGAGCCGCCGAACCAGGCCAGTACCCCCGTAAGAAAGAGGGCGCTTGAAAAATGCCTCCCGCTGAACGCGCAGAGTGCAAGCACTATGTACAAGAGGCCCCAGTTTCTTATGTGGGTCAGAATGATCTCTTGAAACCACAAATTGACGCGCATCCAGCGGGGAAGACCGTCATGGGTCCGGCACAGAAGTTCGTGCATGTCGGCGGGAATTCGGGGAACCGAAGCAACCGCCTCCCATGCACGCGTTATGAAATCAGCGGGAAAGGTCCATAGCAGGTCGCGCACATATTGCTCGGCATATTGCGCATATACCTTGCCGTTGAACAAATAATAGGGATCGAGCAGGAGGTTTGTATCCTTGTCTCCCTCATAACGCTTATACTCTCCGCTGTCCTTGTTCAGCATGGATTCGGTAGTGCCGGCGCGCCGTGCATAGGTGGAGATGACGGCCAGATTGGCCGAGTCACCAATCACGGCTGCGGGCATTACCTCGTAAGATGCCCCGCCAAACCCGAGGTCCGATTCAACGCGGGGTGACAGGCCAAGCAGAACCGCGTGCAGGGGCGTTTCCTCGCCGGTAGTTTCATTTCGCAAGAGCACCGGACTGGCGAACAAGATAAACAACAACGTGAACAGAAGCAAAGCGGTTGCACGGCGGCGCAAGGTATACGGTAATTTGACTCGCGCAAAGCACAGCAGTCCGGCAAGGGGCGGGGGAAGACAGATCAAAAGATCCTGGCGGAATCCCATCCCAATTCCCAGCATTCCTCCAGCAAGTGCGGAGAACGCCAGAACGGAACTGGGTTTCCATTGACGAACCGCCAAAGCCAGACAGACGAGAAGCGTGGAGAATAGAAAGGGGGACCGAAAAAAGTAGCGTAACATCAGACCTTCGAAAAGCAGGGCGGGCGTCAGGCAAAGGAATAGCGCCGCCGCCAGGCTGATGCCCCGACAAAGGACAGTCCTGAAAAGAGCGTAAATCACCAGAATGTTAATCGTGCGCAAGAAAACCAGGAGCATAACCAGGGCGTCAAGAGATACACCGAATAATCGCCAGGTCCAGCCAATCGCATATAACAAATACAAGTGGGCAAGGGCCGGTGAGGTGAGAGGAACGAGTCGGATGTCAGACGGGATATTACTGACATCGAACGATTCGGTTTCTCCGAAGATAAACTCCGGAAGACCGGGTATTTTTTCAACATCAGTGGTGCCCAGGCCATGGCCGGCGGCAAAAAACACCGCAGGGTAGAAGTGGGAAAGCTGTGCTTGATAACGGTTTTCCAGAGGGGCGGGCGCACTACGCAAGTAGGCGTGGTTCGTAGCGAAGGCAGCAACAGTTATAAAGGCTACAAAAATGACTTCTATATTTTTTCTCATCGGGATAATCCCGGAGTTGTTGGAAACCGGTTTTTCTGACCGGTTGAAGAAGCCACTGTTGAATGTGTAATGCACTCCCTTGATATCATATCAAAAAATACCGCGTTAATTGGTTGCGCCCAGGTTCATTGGTCCGGATTGTGTGTTGAGAAATCAATCCGAAATTGTACCGTTGTCGCTTTTCAGTGTATCAAGACCAGATGACATGTGCAAACAGACGGACAGACTATCCGAGGATTCATTTTCTATAACAGATGGCTCAAGATATGCGCGTTAAACCGGATACCGCCTCTTGGCCCGTTTCCTGTTCGACAGAGGAAGATGAAGGCTACCCGATAAATTATCATAACGCCCGGGTACTGCTTTATAATGCCTGTCACTTGAAGGTGCTCTCCTGCTTCATAAACGTGTGTTGTCGGGGTGTCATTTCTGGTGCAGCGAGTGCTTTATGTTAACTATTTGAAGGTTATACTCGTGTCGTTGCCTGTTCACAAGGTCTTATTCTTGAACCCGCCGCATGCGATGATGGTGTCCCGACGCTACATGTGCACCTATTATTCTCCCATATTTCTGCTGCCTCCACATGATCTTGTTCAACTGGCAACCTATGCCAGAGAGGTTAACTACGTTAACGTTCATATCCTTGACGCCATCGCTTCGAGTTATTCTCTGCCAAAGGTCTTAAGATTTATTGCGGAACTTTCACCCAACATGATTGTTTCGCTGGCCGGAGTAGAGACCTTTGGGGAGGACATGGCGTGTCTCGACCACATCAAAGAGACTTTTCCTGAAATTACCCATGCCGTATTCGGCTATTATCCCAGTGTTTTTCCGGAAGAAACGCTCCGTAAAAGTAAAATGGATTTGGTCTTGCGCTGTGAACCGGAGGAACCGCTTTCCAATTATCTTGCCGCCAGGGTGCGGGGCACCGATGTGGACACCGTTCCAGGACTTGCAGGGTATCGTGGTGATGGGCTTATTTTTTCAAACCAGGAGCAACGCGTAACTTGTTTGGACGGTATTCCTTTCCCGGACTATGGTCTTGTCGATGTGGAGAAATACGAAGAAGCCTTTTGGGGAGGGCCCTGCGGCGCCATCCTGTCCGCGCGGGGATGTCCTTTCTCATGCAGTTATTGCACCAGCACTTATGGAAGACGCCTGGTGGTTAAATCTCCGGAAACGGTCGTTTCAGAAATGGCGCACCTGAAATCCGGAGGGATACGGTTTATTCGTTTCCTGGACGACACCTTTACCTGTGATCGCCGGCGCGTTATTGATATCTGTAAAATAATCCTGGATACGCGGCTTCAGGTGTCCTGGTCATGTCTTTCTCGTGTGGATACGCTGGAAGGCGAAATGTTGGAGTGGATGGCCCGTGCCGGGTGTAAACGGGTGCTTGTGGGCATCGAGAGTTATTCCCAGAAAGTGCTGGACTATCTGAATAAGCGCATTGATGCGCATATCATAAACGACCAGTTGTTTCTGATCAAGCAGGCGGGAATAGAATCCTTTGGCTTTTTTATGGTAGGTGCCCCGGTCGAAGGAGAAGAAGAATTTCAAGAAACACTGGAAGGCATGCTTTCTGCACCTTTGGATTTTATTACGGTAAATTCCATGGTGCCTTATGCGGGAACTCCCTTTTTTAACCAGGTGGAACAGGAGATTCGTTTTAGCTTGCTGCCGTTTTGTTGTGAATATAAAGACGCGAATGTTCCCAAAACTATGCGAGAACGCCGGCGTCATCTTTATATCAGGTTTTACATGCGTCCCGGGATACTAATGCGGCATTTTTATGCCATTGTGGCACACCCTCTGCGCGCGCTCAAGTTACTGTGGCTGTTGACGACCCGGCCAGGATAAAAGGTTTCGGGTGGTTGATGTCTTATTTCTTGATCAGCAGCTTTACGGCACCGATAACATTTGAACTAAGTTCATGAAAGGAATTCAATTCTGAAATTCTTTTTAGTATATAGCGTGGGCGGAAATAGAAACGGCGGTACGATTCCCGGTGAAGCCGCACGAGTTCCTGATCCGAGAGAAATTCATTCCAGTGGTCCACGCGAAAACCGGGCTGGGGATTTTCTGACCACGCCTCCCAGCGTCCGGCCTCAATCAGTCCCAGCACCACGGCCTCCGTATAAAGTTCCGTGTTCGGATAAATATTGAGGATGCCTATCTGGGCATAGTCGGGATTTAATCGAATCAGGTAATCAATGTTCCGGCGAACATCGTCCTCGCATTTTTCAGTGGGCACCCCAATCATGTAGTCCGCAAGGGACTTGATGCCCAATTCCCTGCACCAGCGGAATGCCTGCTCCACTTGAGCGATCGTAGCCCCCTTGTTAAGCCGGGCCAGACCTTCATCAGTGCCCGTTTCCACGCCAAAGGATATAAGGCGCAACCCCACCGCTTTAGCGCGGGCCAGGGCGGCATAGGTTATTCCATTCACACGGCCGCGGAAATCCCATACAATATGGAGGTTGCGGCGTTCCAGCACCTCGCAAAACTCCTCCACACGTTTGGCAGTGATGTTAAATAAATCGTCATAGAAGTGGAATTCGCTGTAGCCCATAGCGAGACACGTTTCAATTTCGTCAACGACCAATTCAAGATTCCTGGGCCGATACTTTTTGTAGGGTACGTTGCAGAAAGTGCATTTGCACGGACACCCCCTGCTTGTCAATATTGTTACAAGTTTATTTTTAAAACCAACAATACTTTTGTAATTGATATGCTTGATGTGAGAGCGGTCAGGTGGTGGAATCAAATTGATATCATCAACATAAGCGGCCGGAACATGCAGAAATTCATGAAAGCGTGAATCCCGCGTTTTCGGATTGATATGTCGGCGGATGCTGTCTCTTGTATAAACTCCCGTAATATCTTGGTAATCCTGCCCGTTCTCGAGTCTTTGCAACAACTCGGAAAAGGCATACTCCCCCTCGCCCACAATGACGGAATCAAACCAAGGCAGCAGGGTGCTTTCAACCGGAAAGGCCGTCGGATGGTGCCCCCCCAGACATAGGTGGGCATCCGGCAGTACAGACCGCACTGTTTCCGCCGCTTTCACCACGTCAATCAGGGATATTGTATAGCTTGTGATACCCACCACGTCCGGTGATAAATCGCATACTTTTTTTCTAAGTTGTAAATAGGAAATATTTTCACCGACACAGTCCAAAAATGAATACTGATGCTGTGGGAGCGCGTTTTGCGCGAAACTAAGAACATATAAGGCGCCCAAGGGAGGAAACTTGCCGAAATCAGCGGCCTCTAAGAAGCCTTTACCCTGTTCATCCGCAAACTCGGGTACTACGTTTTCCTCAGGGGGATTAATAATGAGTATCTTCATGATATGGAATATCTTAAATAATAATAATCATGGCCGCCTGTCGATTCATGCTGAATTCAGAGGACAGCCGGTGTAATTTTCATGGATTTATGTGACACGATGAGACAAGAATTCAATAACAGACCGAGTCGAATTAAAATTGTAGCCTTTCCTGTCGTTCTAATCAAATTTGCCGGTAGCTTTTGCCAGTAATTTTCTTCGGGTATTGTTCGTTAAAAGCCTTAAATTGAAGTCCCTTAAGGTCAAAGTCCATAATACTTTACCAGAAATTGTGTTTCGTTCTATTAATTATCGTATGGGATTATTTTTAACGGCCGACATGAGTTAATGGTATTGATCTTCAAGGACACTGTGTCAGGTCTTGCAGCCATAATTCTATTACATCAGGAATAAATTTAGTGTACAGCGCATATCAGCGGGCTTGCCGACACCAAAAGTACAGGAGGTTATGTATATCAGCCATCCCTGTACGGGCGGATGCTTCAAAAAGAAACAGGTCTTCCTCTGGTTCGCTGGTACTCCTGTTATTAAAGAATGTATGGCGAACGGGGAATGTCTTGTTAAGCCGAAACCTTAAAATACAGCCCCGCTATTGTCCTGTTATGCTCTTTTTCCTGACGGGAAGATGCAACCTGAGATGCCGCATGTGCGGTGTATGTGATTTAAAGCAAGGCTACGATGACGAAGAGGAACTGAGCACCTCCGAATGGAAAGCGTTAATCAGCGATGCGGCCCGGAATCTTGGTACGACGTTGGCCGTGATAAGCGGCGGCGAGGCCTTATTACGTGATGATGTATTTGAAATAATTCATCATGCGGAAAGTTCGGGAATATCCATACACCTATGCACCAACGCCCTTCTTCTCAGTGAAGAAAAAATGGCCAGGTTGATTGAGTCTGGTGTATCTACTGTTTCATTTTCCGTTGACGGCCCGGTAGCGGACATACATGAACACATGCGAGGATCGAACACTTTTGGTAAACTGACAGATACTATACGCAGGTTCAGGGAATTGGCGCCACAAGTAAATATTGGCATTAATTTCGTTATCACCAGACATAATTTCCGTTATATGACTGACATGCTACGTTTCGCGGAATCACTCGGTGCGAACCAGATTAAATTTGCCCCCATCCACACCAATCTGCTTCATAAAGACAAAGATTTCTCCGACTGCAGAGACCTTGTTTTCACGGAGGAAGATTTGCCCTCACTCGAACTTGAAGTTCAAAAAGCCAGAAAAGCTTGTCTTGAGAGCGGTCTTATAACCACATCCGGGGCCTTTTTTGACGGCATAACGCGGTTATATCGTGAGCCGAACCACATTAAGTGTTATGCCGGGTATGCGATTTGTGCCGTCAGCCCTTCCGGTTACGTGGCGCCTTGCAGCAACATGGACAGCGGTTTTAATGTGCGGGAACACTCTATTTCGGACATCTGGCGGGATCCCGATTTTCAGCGTTTAAGGAACAAGGTGCACACATGTAGTTCCGCGTGTTGGGACACTGCGTATACGGAACTCAGTTTATGGTTGCGCCCTGTTCCAATGGTATTAAATGTTGCTAGAAATCTGCGCGACATATTTTTTTACTTCGGTATCCGGAAGAAATAATGCCAGTCAATATAAAGTTCATCCTTTCGGGGCGGAAAATACTTGCAGAGACTGTTTGCGTAATACTTGTGTTCGTGTTGTCTCTTTCCCTCTATCTGGCGGTTGTGGGTACACGTGAAGATCCTCTGGAACATCCGCTTTTCCTGCAGACGAACCTTTTTTATCCAGCCATTTTTTTCGCCGCAGGCCGCGGTATAGGTACGGCGGATATCAGCAAGATTCCCGGTCTGGAAGATTTTGTCTACAAGCGTACCCTGCATTTTGACACGGACAACATCCCTGAAGACCTGGAAGTTGTCCCGCTGGATACGGTACTCGAAGTAACCCATCTGTATCTGTTTTATTGTATGGGGTGGTTGTGGCGCATTTTTGGCGTATCCGCGTGGGTAGGCGCCTTATATGCCGGACTGATGCGCGCTGTTTGCGCCTGTATTGTGTATGGTCTGTTCCGCCTTGTCCTCTCAAGGACGGTAAGCGTTTTTTCTACCGTTCTGATATTCAGCAGCCCGTTGATGTTGGATAGTGCTATCGAATTACGTGATTACGGGAAAGCGCCCTTTATATTGGGGTTTTTGCTGGCAGCCGCCTGGCTTGTCAGAAAACGCAGATCCTCCGCCTGTGTTCTTTGCGTTGCCACTGTTCTTGGGATATTCTTGGGCATCGGGCTGGGATTTCGGCAAGATGTGCTGGCATGTCTTCCTCCAGCCATCTTTACCCTTCTATTTGTTTCGAAGTTCGTTGCAACGCGGCCTTGGAAGGTGCGTCTTTCTTCCATTCTTGTCTTTGTTGTGTTTTTTATCGTAGCGGCTTTTCCTATTTTGAAAGGCATTGCTTTAGAAGGCGCCCAGGCGCCCGCGCATGCGTTCTTTCACGGGATAAGCCCTGAATCGGAAGCCCGGCTGGATTTTGGTGGAGCTTCTTATGATAGCCTGATTTCAGTTGATCCGGCCGCGTACGGCATCGTAAATGCATACACCCGCAGAACGGGAAACTTTGATTCCATGGTCAATAAAGGAAGCGCGGAGTACCGCCGCGCCCAAGGGGACCTTAACGCCCCACTTCTGCGGGATCCTTACATCTACTTTACCGGCGCGGAATACGGGCGTTATGCAAATCAGGTCATCTGGGAAATGTGCCGCTTGTATCCTGCGGATATTGTCGCGCGTGCCTGGCGTTCCGTGTTCTCCATTCATACGGTCCCCGCGCAAATGTGTACAGACATGCGGAATTGTCCCAAACGAGCACCCGGATGGTTGCGTATCCTGGTTGCCGTTCATGGGGTGCTCGCGTCGCATTTGGCCGGTTTCGGCTTGATTTATACGGTTATCGTCCTCGTTGCCGTTAGCCTCAGGCAGTTCTGGCTGGCAGTGTACATGCTGGCATGTCTTGCCTGGTTTTCCGGCTATCCGACGCTGTGGTATGAAATACGCCACCTGTTTTTTTTGGCGGTTATACCTATCTGGGCTGCGCTGATCTGTGTGGACAGGGGAATACGGATCCTGTGGGCATGCAGGAATGCTGAACAATGCCAAAATTTTATGACCCAACACTTTTCTGAACGGAGATGGGCAAAGCCGGTTCGGAATAGTGTCGTTTTTTTGATTCTGTTCATGGTAATGGTTTTGGTTCCTACATTGTTATTCCGTTTGTGGCAGGGGTATCAGGTGCGATGTCTGGCTGAAAAAATGTCGCAAGCAACCCTTGAACCCATTAAGGTGACTTCTAGAAATCACGATGGACGCCTTTACCTGTACCCGGTCGAGACGTTGCCCGGGCTGATGAATTCGGAAAACCTTCCTGCGGGAGAAACAGCTTGGGAATATGTCGCCTTGGAATTGGATACCGAAGGGAAAGATATCGTTGTCACTATACACTACGATGAAACGCGGGTAATCTATAATTTTACTCAGGATATTTGCGTTCGGGGAGCCAAGGATGGAAAGGATGGTAAAGTAACACTCTTCTTTCCCATTTATGAGGTGGATATGAATTACGGGGGCCAACTGATGGCCGAAGAAATATTAAAGGCTTACCCTTCTGCATCGACAATTCTCAAGGATTCACGACCCATTTCGGAACAAGAATGGTGGAAACGCGGCAGGTTTCAGGGCGTTTCGGTTTCAGAAAGAGATGCTTCTTCCTGCAAAGGTTTCTATAGGGTTCAAGATACAGAAGAATTGACTCTTTTGCCCATATTTCAACTGCCGGAAGACCCCAGATTCCTACGGCCTTATAAAACCGGTCCGTGGGAAAGAAAACTTCGGCAATTACCTCCGTTGGTTCCAGATTACCGCAAAAACAAGGTGATGGCGAAACGCTAAGTGGCTTGCGGGTGGTATTCGAGCCTTAATGTAACAAAATACCTCTCAAACGTCCGGAGAGATTATGGGCTTGTATTCGTGCTGGCCCGATCGGTGTTTTTTCGTCACGGGCCTTTCGGCTGTACTGCCGGAAAATACTGTATAGTGTAATGAAAATCATTGGTCAAAGCGGGATAAGATGTGGAGTGCAATGCCGATGAAAAAGAACCATCTTTCAGGGGGGGCGTTTGTCACGGTTCTGTTTGTGATCGTGTGTACCCCATGGAATGATGCCCTCAGCGAAGCGGATCCTGGCGGCGTGAAGGAATCTCCGGCAAAGGACATGAATCTTCTTCAGTTGGGAGAGGCGGTCCGGTGGGACACTTCAAAAGTGAATGAAGTGATGAACTGGCTTCATGTCGCTCCTTGGAAAGACAATGAGTTTATTGCCCGGCCATCAAACGCGATAGTAGAACATCTTGACCTATACAAAAAACCGGAATCAGAACCGATAAGTTTTCTGTCAGAAGCGCGGCAGCTGGGACTAAAGGGAGACCATGTCAAGGCCGCGCAAACGCTCATCCAATCCGCATTTCGTAACCGCACGCTGCTTTCTTTTCAAAGTCAGCATATGGATACGGTTGCGTTTCCGTTGGTGCGCGCCTTGCTTGAATCCGGAGAGCGACAGGTGGCGTTACAACTGCTTTCCGCCTGCACCGTCATGTCAGGAGACCCGGTGGGTTATTTTCGCGCGTGCTTGTTGCGCTTCACCCCGGAGGAGATTGCGTTTTTATGGCAGGAGGAAGACCCTTTTGTCGTGCTGGTGGATTTTGGCGGTGCAGAGGATGCTTTCTTGTCCGTGCTGGTTGACCGGCAGAAACGAGACAAGATGCAGGCGGATATTGAGTATGCCGGTGTTAGTGGAGGGGAAGACTGCCTGCGCGTTACCCTGTCCGGGTCCAAGTACGACGATTTGTTGATTCTTGGCCGGCAGGAATATTTCATGGCCCTGACCGCCGGTGAGGCCGGGCTGCGCGCACGTGTGCGGACGGAAAACCCACAGCCCCTTGAATTTGTGGTGCAGGTTCTGGGAAAACTTTGGAGCAACGAGCCTTTTCAATGGCTTTTACGGGTGCCTGAGCCCAAAGCGGATGAGAATGGGTGGTTATGCTTTGATACCGCCAGTGTACAAAAAGACCTGCTGGGAGCGCTTTTCCAACAGTATGGCTGGGCGCGCTCGTTTACCATGCATTTTGCAGAGCCTGAGGCGTTGTCAAAGGCGCAGTTGACTATTGCGGGAATGGGCATTGACATTCCGCCGGGCTCGGAAAACACGGTTTGGCTTGATCGAATCGAACTCTATCTACCTCGGGGCAGTTGGCTGCATGAGGCAAAAGCGCCTTCCGCAGCCGAATTCGGTGACTTTTGGCTGACGCCGGGCCCGGTCAGAGCAAAGACCGAGGATGCCGGGGGCAAGGAAGAGGCACTGGAAGCGCTGCGCGCCATGGGCTATCTTGGGGCTGTCACCGCTTCTCATTCCGCGAATGGTGTTACCATCTATGATCCGAACCGCGCTTCTCCCGGGGTCAATTTTCTGGTCAGCGGTCACGCCCCCGAACTGATTTTGACGGATATGGAAGGAAAGCCGCTTCACACCTGGCGCTGTAACTTTGAAAGCCCTGACTGGCCCGAGTCCGAACTTCCGGCTTCTTTCATGAAATCGAGTTTCTGGCGGCGCGCGCATCTTTATCCTGATGGGGAGGTGCTGGCGGTGCTGGATTACATTGTGCTAACCAAAATGGACAAGGATGGAAAGGTGATCTGGGTGAAGCCCGGCGGCTATCACCACAATATGGATGTCGGGGATGACGGTACAATACACGTGTTGTATGCCGAAAAGCAACATCATCCGGAGACAGGCCTAGGACATGAACCCCTGGTGGATTATATTATGGCCCTGGACCCGCAAGGGCGGGAATTGTGGCGCGTCTCATTGATCAAAGCGCTGGAAAACTCCTATTATGCACCTGTTTTACATTCCCTGAATTTTGCAGGCGATGTACTGCACACGAACTCCATCAAGGTGCTGGATGGCGTCCTTGCACAACGTATCCCAGCCTTTAAACGCGGCAATATCATGGTGTGCATGCATCAACCCAGTTTGATTGCTGTAATAGATCCGGAACAGGAAGCCGTAGTGTGGGCCTTGGGAGACCAGTGGCTTTATCCGCACGAGCCCGTGGTTCTCTCCGGAGGTACAATGCTGATATTTGACAATCACGGGCCGCAATGGCATTATATGAACCGCCTCGCATCGCGGATCCTCGAATTCGACCCGGTAACCCGGGAGGTACTTTGGGAATACACCGGGACACGGCAGCAGCCTTTTCACTCCTATTTCTGCGGCTCCGTGGCACAATTGCCGAATAATAATCTACTTATTTCAGAAACCAGCGGTGGGCGTGCTTTTGAAGTTACCCGGGAAAAAGAGATCGTCTGGGAGTATTATAACCCCTTTCGTGGCGGAGAAAATGGGGAGCATATCGCGGTGATTTTCGAAATTATTCGTTTCCCTGAAAGTTATGTGGCATCCTGGTTGTTGTCGGGATAGCGGATTTGAGTAAGGTGGTAATGGAAACGGCCTGTTTGTGCTATGCTTTCAACACAGCGCGTGAAGGTAAACTGTGCGCTACGGTGGCTGTTTTTCCCAATATACGGACGGAGTGATTCAGGAGCGGTTTACGTTGTCAGATAGTAATGCGCTTGCAGGCAGAACAGTGGCGGTAGTCAACCTTCCCCACGCCGAAAAACTGGTACGCCGATATATGTGTACCTACCGCTCTCCCTTTTTCTATTTTCCGCCCCATGAATTGTTGCAGGTCGCGGCGTGCATCAAGGAAGGCACTGGGGCGCACGTGGTGTTTTTGGATGCCATTGCGGAAAACCAGAGGGAAGAGGACGTTGTCCGCTTTTTGCAGAAACACCAACCGGAGTTCCTGATCACTTTGCTCGGAGTCGAATCTGTCGCCTCTGATTTACAGTGTGCAATGGCGCTGCGACAGTCCGTCCCCGGCATGCGGGTGGCGGTATTCGGCTATTATGCCACGCAGTTTCCTTTGGACATTATGGAAGACAGCGAGGTGGATGCGCTATTCCGCGGCGATGCCGAGGCCAGCTGTGTTCCCTATCTCATAGCGGCAGTCCAGGGAAACGCACTGAAAACAATTCCTGGCCTTGTAGGACGTGACAAGACAGGAAGGTTTCTTAACGAACCAGCCTATATCAGGGATTATGATACC
>Ga0123335_1000986_pt1 | contig 47562 bp, 30 predicted proteins | sample BiotimSIPDNA_2_FD_89707 | JGI IMG/M metagenome (GOLD analysis project Ga0123335, IMG submission 89707) | Anaerobic biogas reactor microbial communites from Washington, USA - Biogas_R2 time_0 SIP DNA | ecosystem: Engineered > Bioreactor > Anaerobic > Unclassified | place: Washington, USA...
CCATCGGGCTGATTTTCTGGAATCCTGGAAGAGCTTCCTTGCACGGATTTTGCGCATGTGTGATCGTATCGCCGACGTTGATGTCAGAGGGCGTCTTGATGGCTGTAATGACGTATCCGACTTCGCCTGCGTTGAGTTGCTCAACGGGTTTCATCGTTGGCGAGAAGAATCCGACTTCCTTGACTTCGGTATCGAGTTCTGTGCTGAAGAGTCTGATTTGCTCTCCTGCCTTGATGGTTCCATTGACGACTCTTGCATAGGTTACGACTCCCCTGTAGACGTCGTAGATTGAATCGAACACGAGTGCCTGAAGGATTTTGGACTCTGGCTTTGGCGGTGGAACCCTATGGATGACTGCTTCGAGCAGTTCCTTGACACCGTCTCCGGTTTTTGCGGAGACCTTGAGGACTTCTTCTGCCGGGATTGCAAGGATTTCCTCGAATTGTTCAAGGCAGAGCGGCACGTTTGCGGCCGGCAGGTCAACCTTGTTGATTACTGGTATGATTTCGAGTCCTTGGTTGATGGCGAGGTTGACGTTCGCCATTGTCTGGGCCTGGACTCCCTGTGCTGCGTCAACGAGGAGGATTGCACCTTCGCAAGCGGCGAGCGAACGTGAGACTTCGTAGCTGAAGTCCACGTGTCCAGGAGTATCGATCAGGTTGAACTGGTACGTTTCACCGTTGTCGGCATCGTATTGCATTCTGACGGGATGCGACTTGATGGTGATTCCGCGTTCTTGCTCCAGGTCCATTGCATCGAGGACCTGATCGCGGAACACGCGTTCCTCGATGGTTTTGGTGTGCAGGAGGAAGCGATCGGCCAGCGTGGATTTTCCGTGGTCAACGTGCGCGACAATGCAGAAGTTTCTGATTTTATCTAGTCCGTTCATTAGTGTTTTCCGATTTTGCGTAAGGCGAGCAACCCGCCTGTTTGATAGAGTATGTTAGGTAGCCAGACGATTAGCTCCGGGTGGAGTTGCGGCTGCTTTTCAAGCATTCCCGCCAACAGGAGGAAGACGTAGAATCCTAGTGCAAGAACAACGCAAATGAGCAGGCCGACGGAAAGTTCGGAGCGTTTCCCGCGGATCCCGAAGGGGATTCCCAGAAGCAGGAATGAGATTGGCGAAAGCGAAAGTGAAAGTCTGTTGTGAAGGTCGGTCATCAACCCTGTGACGTCCTGCCCTTCTTCTTGGAGCAATTTGATCCTTCCGAAGAGCATTTTGACTGTCATGAACTTGGGTTTTCTGACAAGGCTTTTCTTGGATTGTGACGATGCGAGGTCGAGTGGAAGCTTGATTGCGGTTGCTGTAAGGTGCCGCTTAGGAAGTGCGTATTGCGTTCCAAAGACGAAATCCGAGATTTGAGCTTCGTTGAGTTCGAGTTCAAATTGCCGCGTTTCGGTATCGATATGGAGCCTGCCGCGTTTGGCGACGATATCCTGGATGGCGTTGTCCGAATTGTGGAGGATGATGTGGATGTCTTCCAGTTCGTCTCCAACCCTGCTTCCGACGCGGATGTGGCATTTGGGCGAGAGCTTGGTGAAGACGCCTGGTTCGACGAGTGAGATCGGCGCATTCGCCAGGGCGGACCACCTGAGCTGTTCCGCCTTGTATCGGGCATTTGGTGAGATGACCAGTGAGATCAGGAGGCAAATGATTGAGAATACGGTCGCGACCGCCAAGCCGGGGGCGATGATTTGCCAGAGGCTGATCCCACTTGCCTTCAGGGCGACGATTTCATTGTCCGATGACATCCTGCCAAAGATCAGGACCGTCGCGACTAGAATCGAAAGCGGAAGCGTGAAACGGAGCATGTCCGGAATCATCAACAGGAGGAATTTGCCGATGAAAGCCGGGGAAACGCCACGTGCGAGAAGATCAAAAGCCCTGAAGAAGTGGCCTGAAAGCATGACAAATGTCAACACCGCCAAGGCGATGGCGGTGCTGACGAGTATGTTTTTGGTCAAATACAGGGTGATTGTCTTCATTCATGCGGGGTGACCGCGGCGAGAATTTCCGAATCCCGCCATGGTTCGGGAAAAGCTTAGAACGTATATCCAATATTGAAGTGGAAGCGTCCGGATTTGCCGTCCAAGTGGTCGTATCCGGTGCGGATTGGGTAGCCGTAGTAGAGGTTGATGGGAAGTGCCTTGAACTGGACGCCAATGCCGGCGGATACGTTTAGATCCGAAGGATCGACTTCAAAGGCATCCCACCAGACGTTGCCGACATCGACAAAGGTACAGAAATACATGAAGTCCTTGACGGGCTTGAGGAATTCGACCGTGCCCGTCAGTATGGTATTGCCGCCGAGGGGATCGTCAAATGCGTCAACAGGTGCGACGTCTCTGCGCTTGAATCCACGCATGGTGCCGATGCCGCCAGCGAAGTACCTGTCAAAGATAGCGGCTTTTTCGCCTGTTCCAGATCCGAAGTTAGCGCCTGTTTTCATGACGACATCACTGAAGACCGGGACATATTTGGCGGCTGCGAGTTCGATTTTTCCGTAGTTTTCATAGCTTCCGAGTGCCGTAGTGACGTATTCGGCTTGGAGGGAGACGATAGATCCGCGACTGGGGAAACGGAACGAGTTTCTGGTATCGCGTGTGACACGCCAGATAAGCCTGTTGACGACGAACGAGTCTTCGTCATCGTAGATGATGCGATCGCGGACAACTCCGGAGTTTTGGTACCAGCGTTCAAGCCAGTCGGCGTCAATATTGTCCAAATCGTCCCTTGTGTTGTCCACGTCCGTGATGCTGATGTATTCGAGTCTGACCCCGACGCCCATTTTCCAGTATTCGGTGTGTTCTGTTCCTGGGATTTTGAATTTGATCGGCCATGAGAGCATGGACGAGAGTCCGATATTTCTCTGGTCATATTCGTTTTCGAATCGGTTGTTGTAGAAGATTTCGTTTTGGAATTCGAGTCTTCTGTCAAGGAACCAAGGTTCGGTGAGGGAGATAGAAGCATTTGAAACTTCGGAACCAACCTGAATGCGGGCACGGAATTTTTGTCCGCCTCCCTTTGGCGGCCATTCGCCAAGGAAGATTTTTGAGAGGTCGAAGTTGGTTTCGTTGAATTCGACGAAGCCCATCGCCGAGTCATCCGTTGAGAATCCAGCGCCAAGCGAGATTTGTCCCGTTGGTTTTTCTTCGAGTTCGATTCTGAGGTCCCTGAGGTCGGGTGTATCTGTGATTGCAGGCATGATATCGACCTTTTCGAAATATCCCAGATTCATCAATCTATTTTTCGATAGTCTGATGAGTGAGTTGTCTCCGAGGTCGTCTGAGTGGATGCCCAGTTCTCGGCGTATGACCTTGTCGCTTGTGTGTTCATTTCCTGTGATGACAATGTCTCTGATTCTGCAAACGTTGCCTTCATAGACCCTGTATTCGATAGCGACCTCGTGTTTTTCAGAGTCTTTCTCATGTCTCGGATAGAATCTGAGATCGAGGTATCCAAGTGTCTCGTAGTATGCCTTCATCAGGTCAACGTCTTTGGTTTCCTGGTCTGCATTATAGATTCCACCGACTGCGAGTTTTGTTTTTTCAAGGAGTTGTTCTTTTGTGAACCTTGTGTTTCCCGTCATATTAATAGCCGAGATTGTGTAAGGTTTACCTTCTTGGAGTTTGAAGTTGAGGAAGACCCATTTTCCGTCTTCGAGTTTTTGTTCCTGGATTTCAATGACTTCGAAATCCAGGTATCCTTTGGCGTGATAGGCTTTTCTGAGGGCTTCCTTGTCGAGGTCGTGTTGGTATTCGTTGTAGTAGTTGCCGAATCTGAAGATGTATCTCCAGAGCTGTCGTTTGGTGACGACGATGTCTTTGAGTTCGCTTACGGTGAAGGCCGTATTGCCGGTGAATCCGACTCCTTTGAGCTTGCAACGTGGTTTTTCGTTGATGACGAATGTGATTTTGATACTTTCTGTGCCTTCCGCCTTGTCCTGGGAGGTTGTGACTTCGGTGCCGTAGTATCCTGCGTTCCTGTACTTTTCCAAGATCGCCTTGCGCGATGCGGCGAGCTTGCGTTCGTCCAGGGGCTTTCCTTTTTCCAGGACGATGAGCTTTTCAAGCTTTTTGGATTTGTACTTTTCGTTTCCCTTGATCGTGTAGTCAACGACGATTGGCTTGGGCTTGACGATAAAGTTGAGTCCGACCTTGTTGTTGCCGAGGTCGACGCGTTCGACCTTGACGTCGTCAAATGCCCCTGAGTTCATCAGGACCTTGATATCGTCCGCGAGGATTTTGTCCGAGAGTTCCTGTCCTGCATGGGTACGGATAAGGTGGTAGACCCTGTCTGCCAGTGCTTCCTGGATGAATCCCGCATTTTGGGCATCCGCAATGACGGCGATTTTTTCAATGACTGCTGCGTTTGCTCCCAGAGCGCAGATAAAGAAAAGCACTACGGAAGCGAGGAGTTTTCTTTTTGATGAAGCGAGCGAGGGGTAGCTCATTTTGCTCTCCGTTGAAGGATGGATTGGGTTCAAAAGGATGATAAAAAAGCAATTTTATAAGTTAATTGCAAGTTCGCAATATGCAAAGCATGGGATGTGTTGAAGATGACGAAATTAGAGTCCCGTTGTTTCGTCGTAGCCGCAGATGATGTTCATGATTTGGACTGCCTGTCCTGATGCGCCCTTTGTGAGGTTGTCGATGACCGAGGAAACGATGATCCTGTTTGTTCTCTTGTCGTAGGCGCAGCCGATTTCGCAGAAGTTGGTCATGGTGACGTGTTTTGTATCTGCAAGCTGTCCTTTTTTGAGGATGCGGACGAAGGGTTCGTTTTTGTAGGTTTGGTTTAGGCAATCGAGTGCCACCTCGTCGTCAACGCCTTGTTTTGCGTAGGCGAGGATCGTTGAATGGATGCCTCGATTGACGGGGATGAGGTGCGGAATGAAGTTGATTTTCAGCTTGTCTACGCCTGCCGCGATTGCCAGTTCCTGCTCCATTTCTGGTAGGTGGCGATGTCCGGTGACGGCGTATGGCCTCATGCTTTCGTTGCATTCAGGATAGATGTAGGGGAGGTCGACCTTTCGCCCGGCACCAGTCACTCCGGATAGCGAGATCGCTTCAATGGCATTGGTTTCGATGATTCCCGCCTTGAGCATGGCGGTCATGGGGAGCAGGACCGAGGTTACATAGCAACCTGCGCAAGCCACCAGCTGGGCTGATTTCAACTGGCCGCGATAGAGCTCGGGCAATCCGTAGACGGCCTTGTGGAGGAGGGCAGGCGCCGGGTGGTCGTTTTTGTAGTATTGCTTGTAAATATCCGTGTCTCTGAGCCTGAAGTCGGCGGAGATATCGATGACCTTGATTCCCTTGTTGACGAGCGGCTCTGCGAATTCCGCCGCGAGTCCGTGCGGGAGCGCGAGGAATGCGATGTCCGCCTTGGCGGCGATGTCATCGGCGTCAGGGGTTGAGAATGCCAGGTCCGCTTCGACGAATCTCGGGAAGAATTCCCCGATTTGCCGTCCTGCGTTTTGCCTTGATGTAATGCATGTAATGGTTACGTTTGGGTGTTTGAGCAGGATCCGAAGCAATTCTTCTCCTGCGTAACCTGAAGCCCCGACGATTGCAACTCTCGTATTCATTGGCTCTTGTCCTTATGAAAAGCGGTTGGAAAAAGAAAACGGGCGGCGATATAGGAATCGCCGCCCGTCAAAGGGAACATGAAATCGTCTTCTAAGCAGCGAGAAGATGATTAACGCTTGGAGAACTGGAAGCGTTTGCGTGCGCCTGGGCGACCGGGCTTCTTTCTTTCCTTTTCCTTGGAGTTGCGGGTGACCATGCCTGCCGCCTTGAGAATCGGTCTCAATTCCGCGTTGTATTCCATAAGGGCACGGGTGATTCCGTGTCTTAGGGCACCAGCCTGACCGATGTTTCCACCGCCGGAAATGTTGGCGACCACGTCAAAATCAGCTTGCTTGCCGGTGAGAACCAACGGCTGAACGGCGAATCCGCGCATGGATTCGGTTGGGAAGTAGTCTTCAAACTCGCGCTTGTTGACGATAATCTTGCCTGTGCCAGGACGCAACCTGACACGGGCGCTGGCGGACTTGCGCCTGCCAATGGCGATGTACTCAGTAGCTTCGGACATTTTTTCTTGGACTCCTAGGACTTGACTATGTTAATGAATTGATTATGACAGAGTAATGGCAAGAGGCTGGGCCTTCTGGGCTTCGTGTGGATGCTCCGGACCAGCGTAAACTCTCAGCTTCTTGAACTGGGCGCGACCAAGCCTGCCCTTGGGCATCATGCCCCAAACAGCGTCCAGAATCATGCGTTCGGGATTCTTGGCGCGAACGACGTCAGCAGTCTGTTCCTTCAAGCCGCCAATGTAGCCGGAGTAGTCCTGGTAGATCTTGTCCGTGCTCTTGCGGCCAGTCAACACGACCTTCTCGGCGTTGATGACGACGACGAAGTCGCCGCAATCCAGATGGGGGGTGAAGATGGCTTTGTTTTTGCCGCGGAGAATGTTTGCGATCTGCACGGCAAGGCGACCGAGCACGAGCCCGTCAGCATCAATCACGTGCCAGTTGCGCTCGATTTCGTTGACTTTTGGAAGGTAGGTCTTCTGTTCCATTGCTAATTCTCTTCTATCTAGGATGGATTGGTTAGAAAATATGACGAACTATAAATGTACATGCTTATTCGAGATTTTCAAATCAAACCGTGGAATTTTTCCCTGATGCATAACAAGTGGCATTGAGCTGTCCGCCGAGCCAGGGCAAAGCCAAGATCTCATCACGTTGTGATGGTGGTAGCGGCATGCAGAAGATGGATTGCATTGAGTTGGTCTTGTGGGTTTTTGAGTATGATCCAACGGGATTTATTTGGTGTTGTGCGTGTAAGGATATGTATTTCGGCGTCATGCGGGTTTGCGTAGTCGACCTTGAACGTTTTTGTGGATTGACACGATGCTATTTCGATCGTTGCATCATTGAGGTTATTGTTGATTTTCAGTTTTGCGTTAGCGACTGAGCCTTGTATCTCGATTGTTGCCTGTTGCTGTGAATGGAGAATGACAGTGGCGTTTGGATCTAGCCATGCGACGGCATCGACAATATGGATAGCTTGGTTGCCGTTCGGGATGTGCGCAATGATATTCGCGATGTCGCCCAAGCGGTTTGAGCTGACTATTTCCTTGAGTTTCGCGAATGCCGGCAATGTTCTGAGGGAGCCTAGCATTGCGACTGGTGTTTTGCGTCTTGCCGAGGTATCTGCGAGTCTTTTGATTTGGTTGGAGTCAAGGATGCAATCATGGGCGATTGCAAAGGGTTGCTTGAGTCTGAAAAGTTGAGGGACTGCCATGTCAAAGGCCGTTTGTCCGATTCTCAGGATTGTGTTTTCCGGAATAGGATCGGGGCAGTAATCGATGATGTCCAGGATGGTTTTCATGCTTGGATCAGAGGTGTTTGAGTTGAAGTATTGAAGCCTCGATGTTTTGGATTTGGCGTTTTGTGCCGATGATGCATGCGTTTGCATCCGATGGCTCGATTGTCTGTTCGGCAGCCTTCAGGTCATCGAGCGTGAGATTGAGTAGGTCTTGCCGATATTTCGTTCTGATTTCGTAGGTGAGTCCAGCCAGGTTTGCGTGTAGGATGAAGTCGCGTCTTGCCGCTGGTCTCATTGGAGCGTCCTTCAATTGCGAGATGACCGCTCCGTCCAGATCTCGTTGTGTCCAATTGTGTTTTTGTTTGAGTATGGAATGGACTGCTCCCAGCGACCGGCTTGGACTCGGATCCCGTGCGGAGTTGCAGATCATCAGCCCGCTGAATGGGAGGTATTGGCAAGATGCTCCGTAGGCTCCGCCCTGGATTCTGATGTTTTCCCAAATGGGTCCCGTATCCAGGAGTTCAGCCAGAGTAGCGAGGGCGGCGGCGTGCGGCGAGAAGAAATCCGGTGTTTTGAAGGCAAGGGCAATCGAACCGACTTGGCCGCTGATGGCAAAGGCCTCAGTTCTTTTTTGAGGAAAACGATCCGTCTCGCGCAAGCCGGGAAATGCCTTGGGCTGGCTGGCGACGCCTAAAAAGCGTTCCAGGAGCTGGTCTCGTGCGCTCTCCGGTCCCACGTGGGCTACAAGGAGCGGAGTTGCATTCGAAAGCGTTCGGAAGAGGCGTTCGAACTTGCCGATGAGGTTGTCGAGTTCTCGTTTGCTTGGATTCGCAAGTGATCTGGCCTTGGCGATGTGTGTCAATCCGACCCAGATCTCGTTGGCGACCGTCTGTTTTGTCAGTCCTGTCGCGGCTCTTGTTTTTGCGTATGCGTGAGCGTCCGCGAGCAGGCTTTGCCGTGCCTTTGCCCATCGTTGTCGCAGGAGGTCGAGGATTCTCTTGTGTTCTGTGAAGATGGTATTGTGCAGCCTATCATCGAGGCAATCCATTGTTCGTTGCCATGTTTGGTCGAGGGAATAGAGTTTGAACGTCAGGATTGCCGTGGGTTTCAGTTGTGGTACTGCGGGGGAATTGAACGCATAATCTGCTTCGATTGCAGCGCCGCAGGCTGCTAGTCGTTCGTCAAATTGAGCATAATCGAGTTTTTTTGTTCCGAGGTGGTTGAGCATCATGACGAAGAAGGTGATGACCTCCAGGTCTTCTTGCTCGAAGCTGGCCATGTCGAAAGCGATTTTCAGGTAGTTGATCTTGTTTGTCGGTATGGCTTCTGAAAGGATTGGGACTTGCCCTTGTGGTGCGATATTGATTGGATTGACTGGGATTGGGTAGGGCGAGATGTCGGAACGCTTGAGTTTGGGCAGGGTATCGAGAGCTTCTTGTGAATCTTGTTTGGCTTGGAGTTCCTGGAGCTTGGCTTGGTTTTGTGCGATAGTTTTCTTTTGGTCAGCTGAAAGGGTGGTCTTGAGGTTGTGCAAGCGGAAGGCTTCTGCTTCGTTGCGTTGTCGTGCCAAGGTTTTATCTGCGACGAATGTGATTTCAGCGCAATGTGGATTGTCCAAGATGTGATCTTTGACGAATTGCTGTAGGATTTCTGGGTTGTTTTCGAGGATGTTCTGAAGCTGTTCGAGTTGTTTCAGCGAGTCGAGTGCATCGATTGGGTTTTCGTCTCGGAGCCATGCGTCAAACACATTGTCGATCAGCGTGTATAGGATCTGGTTGTTTATTTCGAGTTTTTCGACTTGCAGTTGCCTGAGTGCTGCTTCGAGCTGCTGTTGCGTCGGTCCGTTTTTGACGAATTGTTCCAATGTATCAAGTAGGGTTTTTTTTAGTTTGCGAGTGTTTCTTGCATTGGTTCCCGTTGTTGCGACAGTGAATACGAGTTCGGGCGCATCGGAATTGAACCCGGATATCGCGGACAGGTCGTCAGCGAGTTCGGATTCGAGGATTGCCATTTTGAGCGGTGCGCCATCGTTGTCGAAGAGGATTGAGTCAATCAATTCCGCGATGAGTTTTTGGATTTGGTCCGCACGTGGTACGGCTAGCCATGCGATGGCCCAGGCATCTGAATTCCGGTTATTGAATTCGGGCACGATTTTGACGGTTTTGCGCCTTGGTTTCGCGGATGCATTCAGTGTTGTCGCCGTTGGTCTGGGCTTTTGAATGTCAGGCGTATTGATGTCCATCGACTCCAGTTGTTTTTCGATGAAATCGAGTTTTTTCTGGAGCGGGATATTTCCGTAGAGCAATACTCTTGCTTTTGTAGGCGAGTAGTTGTCTTTATAATACTTGAGAAGTTTCTTGTAGTCGAGCTTGACGATTTGCGCCGGTGTTCCTCCTGAGTTGTGTGCGAGCGTGGATTTAGGGATCAGGAGTTTCAGGATTTCGTTCTCGACGATGGCGTCGAGGTCATCCATTTCGGCTTTCATTTCATTGAGCACGATGCCGTTTTCAAGCAGTTTCGAGTTGAAGTTTTTTGGGTTGCTCCATTCCAGGTGCCATCCTTCCTGATGGAAGGTTTCCGGCTTGAAGGTAGGGTGGAAGACACAATCCCAATAGACGTTCCAAAGGTTGAAGAAATCGGCTTGGTTGGTGGAGGCGAAGGGATAGACGGTATGGTCGTTGTAGGTAAACGCATTCAGCAATGTCGCCATGCTGGTTCTATCCAGTTCTGAAAACGGTGATTTGACGGGGTAGTTGAGCGACCCTTCGCAGACGCAATGCTCGATGATGTGCTGTACGCCGGTACTGTTGCTTGGGATGGTGAGGAATGCGGTTGCGCAGAGGTTCTCGTTGTCGGGACAATCCAAGGCCAAGACCTGAAGGCCGCAATCGTGTTGGAGCAAGGTTGCGGTCATATCCAAGTGCGGAATGGATTTTGTGGCGAGTATTGAGAACATGGGGCTTTGAATCCAATTACAAAACAAGCCGACAGCGCCACGGTGTTGCGTTGCCGGCTTGATATGAGGAGTGGCTTGAGAGCCTGTGGTTATTTGGCTTCTTCAGCTTCAGTCGCAGGAGCCTCGGTCACAGGAGCTTCTTCCGCCGCGGCCGGAGCCGCTTTGCGGGCTGCCACGGTGGCGTCGTTTTCGACGAATTCGATGATGGCCATTTCGGCTCCGTCACCGATGCGGGGACCCAGCTTCATGATGCGGGTATATCCACCGGGGCGATCCTTGAATCCAGGAGCGATGACGTCAAACAGGGTGCGAACCTTGTCAACCTGATGCAACGTGGCGATAGCCAGCTTGCGGGTGTGCAGGGTTCCGATTTTACCGAAAGTCACCATCTTTTCGGCGACTCTGCGAATCTCTTTTGCTTTCACGAGCGTCGTCGTGATGCGACCATGCTCGATGAGGCTGCATACCGCGTTGGCAAGGAGTGACTTGCGGTGCGCTGACGTGCGGCCGATCTTAAAGGTGTGCTTGCGATGTCTCATCTGGTTTCTTCCTCTTTATTCTGAATCTGCTCCGCCGCCAAGCGACGAACCACTTCATTCTTCACGTCTTCTGTCAAACTTGCCCCGAGGACAAGATTCTTTTCGGCCAATTTGGTTTTGATTTCCTGGACAGTTTTCTTGCCGCAGTTTCTGTGCTTGAGCAGTTCCTGCTCGGTCATTTCGACCAGTTCGACCAAGTGCCTGATCTGCAGTACGTCCAGGACATTGACCGCTCGCATAGAGAGTTCCAGCTTGTTGACTGGGAAGCAGAGCCTGTCGATCATATCGAGGGTTTCGTCATCGAAATCAGGAGTGTTTGCGTCAAGTCCGTTTTCGCATGCGAGATCCTTTGTATCGCCGATGAAGACCGCCATGTGGGTGGTCAGGATCTTGGCCGCGCGCTGGACTGCTTCGCGTGGATCGAGGCGCCCGTCCGCCCAAACGGTGAGTTCGAGACGGTCGAAATCGGTGTCCGAGCCAACTCGTTGGGCCTGGACGTCGTAGGAAACGCGTTCGATGGGCGAGAAGAGACAATCAATCGGGATGGTTCCGATCGGCTGTTCATCCTTCTTGTTCGCCTCGGATGGGCGGTATCCCATGCCCTTGTCCAAGGTCATCTCAATCCTGATCTCCCGATCGGTGTCAAGGTTGCAGATGAGTTGGTCTTTGTTGAGGACACGCGTGAATCCATTTTCGTGGATGTCATGTCCCGTGACTGGTCCAGCCTGGTTGGCGATGAGTTCCAATGTGCAAGGAAGCTCGCCGTCGCAGGTGAATTTAAGTTTCTTGATGTTCAGGATGATGTCCGTGACATCTTCCATCACATTCGGAATGGAGCTGAATTCGTGGTAGATGTCCTTGAGGATGCCATCGTCGTCCTTGTATGCAATCTTGATGCTTGCGACGGCGACTCCTTCCATCGAGGACAGGAGGACTCGTCTCAGGGCGTTTCCGATGGTGTTCCCAAATCCGTGCGCCAAGGGGGCCGCAATGAATTTGGCCTTGCGCGGTGTCTGGCCTTCTTCGACGCTGTCAACCTCCACCACCAGATTCTTGGGAAGCTCGAATCCTTCAATGCCTGGCATGATGTTCTCCTTCGTGTAAATCGGTGTACATTGCCGTCCCCTTTGATGCCACTATGCAATGGCGTATCGCTGCAAACTTGAAAATGAGGACGGCGGCGGAAAAGTCAAACTCTCGTGAGTCGTGATAAACGTGAATCAGACGCGGCGGCGCTTCGGCGGACGGCAACCGTTGTGCGGCAACGGGGTGACGTCGCGGAGGACGGTGATTTCCAAGCCGGCGGCTGCAATGCCGCGGACTGCGGATTCGCGACCGGCACCGGGTCCCTTGACTTGGACTTCGACTTCTTTCAGGCCATAGGTGGTCATGGCCTTCTTGGCGGCGTCCGACGCAATGAGCTGTGCGACATAGGCCGTGGATTTCCTGGAGCCCTTGTAGCCGAGCTTTCCACCGGTCGACCATGAGAGGATATTGCCTTGCATATCCGAGATGGCAACGCGAGTGTTGTTGAAGGAAGAATCCACGTGAACGATGCCGGAGAGGACCTGGCGTCCACCCTTGGCCTTGCGCTTGACTTCTGCGACGGCTGGAGTTGCCTCCGCTTCCGGTGCGATGACTTGGCTATTTTCTTCTGCCATGGTGATTTCCTGCTTGGGTTATGTGATTTATTTCTTTGCCGCCTGCTTTCTTTCAGACCTGTCACGGATTGCTCCGACGGTCTTCTTTCCGCCCTTTCTGGTACGGGCGTTCGTTTTGGTGCGCTGTCCGTGGACGGGCAGGTTCCTGCGATGCCTGATGCCCCTGTAGGAGTTGATGGCAATAAGACGCCTGATGTTCTGTGCGACCTGGCGGCGCAAGTCACCCTCGACGGTGTACTCATCCTGAAGAATCTGGAGGATGGCCGCGATGTTGGCTTCGGTCAGGTCGCCAGCCTTGGTCGAGGGATCGATCTCAGCCTTCTTGCAGATTTCATCCGCAATGTGAGGACCTATACCATAGATGTAGCGGAGCGAAATATTGATGCGCTTGTTGTTGGGAATGTCAATACCTAGAATACGTGGCATGTCCGTGTCCTGTTTTTAGAGATAATGTTCTTGTTTCAAATGGTTGCTGCGCTTATCCCTGTCTCTGCTTGTGCTTTGGATTGCTGCAGATGACCCGGACGACCCCTGCGCGCCTGATGATGCGGCAAGAGTTGCACATTCGCTTGACGGAGGCCCTGACTTTCATTGCTTTTTCCTTCTACTGTTTGGCTCCCACAATGACGGGGATAGTTGGTGCGGGGAATGCGTACCTATGGTAATTATTATGATAAAATGCGAACCATAAATATAAGCCGTCATTTGGAAAAATCCAACAATCGCATGAAAGATTTTTTCCAATGACGGTAAAAATCCCCCTTTGGATCCAGGGGGAATGGATGTTGTTCCTGCATAAAGGTCAGCGCTTCCTGTAGGAAATCCTGCCTTTTGACAAATCGTATGGCGACAATTCGACGGTGACCTGGTCGCCCGGGAGGATCCGGATGAAGTGCATTCTCATTTTTCCTGAGATATGGGCAAGCACTTCGTGGCCGTTTTCCAGGGTGACGATAAATTGTGTGTTGGGGAGGAGTTCTTTGACGACTCCATCGACTTTTATACAATCTTTGGCCATGTGAGCACCTCTGCTTCGTGGGTAGTTATCAATACTTGATGTTCAAAATGTGCCGAGAGCGAGCCGTCTTTTGTGCGGACGGTCCACTTGTCCTTCCTGTCTATCTCGATTTTCCAGGTTCCTGCGTTGACCATTGGCTCGATAGCTAGGATCATGCCTTCCTTGAGCACCGGTGACGGTCCCAATGTTTTGAAGTTGGGGACTTGAGGGTCCTCATGCATGTCCTTGCCGCACCCATGCCCAACCATGTCCCTGACGACGGAGAACCCGTTTGCGACCACGTGTTTTTCGATGGCTGCCCCGATGTCGGAAACCCGGTTTCCGGCTCTGGCCGCGTCAATCCCCTTCGTCAAGGCATCCCTGGTTGTCTCTATGAGACGTTTTGAGAGATCCGTGAACACGCCGCCTGCGACGATTGACCTGGCGTTGTCACCGGTATAGCCGTCCACCGTGACTCCGACGTCGAGGGAGACGATGTCACCCGGTTGTATGATGACATCAGGTCTTCCGATTCCGTGCACGACGACATCGTTGATGGAGCAGCAGATGTGCCCAGGATATCCGTGGTAGTTCAGGAAGGCGCTTTTGCCGCCTGTTTCTCGGATATATTCGGCGGCGATCCTGTCAACGTCCAGAGTTGACATTCCCGGGACGACAGTTTCGCACAGTTTTGCAAGGACGTACGCGGATTTCTGCGCTGCCCGCCTTACGCCTTCCAATGCTTCGCCTTTATAGATATTGATATTCATTCCCGCGAGGCCGATAGTTGGTTATGCCTTGAGAGCGGCCTTAAGGTTTGCATAATTGACTTCTGCCGGCAAGTCTCTGGAGGTTGACCTGACCAGCTTGCCTTCCTTTTTGTAGAAATCGATCAACGGCGCTGTTTGCTTGGCATAGACGTCAAGCCTGTGGAGTGCCGCTTCCTTGGTATCATCGGTTCTCTGGTAGAGCTTTGCGCCGCACTTGTCGCAGATGCCTTCGTTTTTTGGCGGCATTGAGACAACGTTGAATATGGCTCCGCATTCCTTGTTGGTGCACATGCGCCGTGCGGTGAGCCTGGTGATAAGCATCTGCTGATCCGCTTCGATGTTGACGACTGCGGCCATCTTGTGGCCTGTGCGCTTCAAGATGTCCCTGAGGGCTTCGGCTTGTGGAACGGTCCTGGGGAAGCCGTCCAGCAAGCAGCCGTTGGCGACAATGTCGTCCTTCTGCAATCTGCCTTCGACCATCTCGGCGACGATGTCGTCGCTGACGAGTCCGCCTTCGGCGATGATTCCCTTGACCTTATTGCCCAGTTCCGTACCGGCGGCCATTTCCTGACGAAGGAGGTCGCCCGTGGAAACATGGACGGCTTTCGTCTCCTCGCAGAACATTTCCCCGATAGTTCCTTTGCCCACTCCAGGGGGACCGATGAAAACATAGATGTCAGCCATTGCGTGATCTTCCTATGCAAAAAGTGGATGGTTAGTTGTTCGCGCTATCATCAGAGTCGCCTTGCGAGATGACGACTTTGCCCTCGGCGACCTCGAGCAGGGCGATGTCCAAATTGGAACGCTCGTCGTTGATGCTGACCGGCACCAGCGGACGGGCGCCCTTGGCAAGCTGGTTGGCGCGTTTCGAGACTCCATTGATGAACAACCGGACATCGTCGACTTTCTCGCGAGCCCTTGCCAGATTGACCTCATTCATTGAAACGTCTCCTGTAAATTTGGTTATGTAGATAGACACATTTAGCCCATAAGGCGAAAATGACGTAAATTACTAAATTTATGCATGATTGACGGAAATGCAAATTTCCCCCGAGTTTTTTCTTTTCGCGAGGAATGAAGGAAGGCGAAAAAAGAATTGTTACGGGTATTATTTCACGTAGATCACGGGATATTTGTGCGGTTCCTTCGGTCCCCATCCGAGTCCTGGTGCGATTGCCATCATCGTATCTCGTTGGTCTTCGTCACTGTCGTTGAGCAGGACGTTGATGGGGAACCCGTTTGCAAGGATATCGTCGGTGAAGCCGAAATCGTCAAATGGAAGCGTGACGTTGTATTCTGTCTTGGAACCCATGCGCTTTGCGATGACCTCGATTGCCTTGGTTGCCTTGCCGATGTTGAAGCCACTTGGCGCATACCAGATGTGCTTTTGGGTTGATCCGTTTTCGTTGAGTGCGAATCCAATTTCCCAAGGTATGTTTTGGTTGGGGAGTTTGAATGCAACCTGGACGCTGTCGGCTTGCCAGATGTTTTGGTTGTCTTGCTTTTGCCTGAAGATGTCGTCTTGGACGACGACTCGGATTTTGAATGCCTTGTTTTCCTTTGCGAAGGCGACCGTTCCGCTGAGGTCATCGTTTCCTGACCAGATCAGATGCGCCAAGTGCGGTGCGCTGACGACCAGGTTTTTGCGGGGCGACTTGTCGTCGATGACAAAATCGTGTTTGCCTTCCCGGTAGTTTTGCCCGACTGGGATTTTTCTTGCTACGGGGATTGTCCAGTTTTGCGGATTGGTTCCGGTGATTGCGAGTTCTCCCGTGATGGTCTGGTTGAAGGACGAGCTGTCTTTATTTTTGAGAATTGCCGTGAATGGGATTGCCGCCGTTGAGTTTGGTTCGACTGTGACTGTTTGCGGCTTGTCGGGCTTGATGTCGATTTCGTCGTGTTTATTTGTTCCCAGCGTGAAGTCGAGTTTTTGCTTGGTCGGGTTGTTGATCAGGAGCTTGAATGTCGTTGCCGCATCTGGCGCCAACGAGATTGAGTTGGGTGTTTCCAGTAGGTTTGTGATGATTATCGGGCGTTGCGATTGCTTTTTGAACCGGATTGCTTTTGGCGCATCGACTTCGAGGAATGCGATTTCATTTGCTACTGGGAGCGTTTGTTCGTTTCCGAAGAGGTCGATGATCGTTGCGGATTCCTTGATTCCTGCGATTGCGATGAATTTCGGTGGTGCATTGTGCTCGATGCTCCATGAGGGCAGGATGAATTCCCCTGCATGATTTTTGAAAAGGAAAGCCTGGTACCCGTGCGGCATGTCGTATTCGTCAACGAATGTTCCGTTTTTGAGTGTTTGGACGACTGCGTTGTAGGCGACGTAGGCCTGTTTTGGGTAGTAGTCCCTGTCGATCAGTCCGAAATTATGTTCGGTGTATGATTTGTCGTAACCGTCGTTTCTGATATCATACCAATTGTACGCGATGGCTCCTTTGGCCCAGGCGTAGAGCATTTTTTTCCAGACGAGTTCCGCTTGCTCGCGTTGTCTGTTGTCAATGGAAGGCCATGAGGTTTCGTTTGAGTACCAGGTTGCTCCTTCGAGTCCGAAGTCCCTCATGGCGTCAAGCATTCCATTGACCTGGTAGATGTAGGAGTCCATTTTCCCATGGGCATGGAAAGCGATGGAGTCGAAGTATCCTTTTCCGCGGTGCACGGCTTCGCGGAAGTAGTCCGGATGGGCGGTGTTTTTTGGGGTCATCTTGAGTCCCGCGAAACCGCCAGTAAGCACAACCGTGTCCGGGGCGGCTTTTTTGGCGGATTCGTAGAAGACTCGCTGGAGTTCGACGTATTCGTCAAGGGTGAAGTTTGCGAAACTGAGCAGGTCGGGTTCGTTCCAGCTTTCGATGTACTTGATTCGATGCTTGTTCCGCTTCATGAATTGGAAGACGAAATCGCCCCAGGCATCCAGGTCGGGATAGGCGTTGTGTCGGTTCGCTTGGGCATAGTCCTGGCTGAATGGTTCGTTAGGGGATTTTGCCCATTTGGGTACGTATGAGCCGAGGGTGAGCTGGATTTCGATGCCTAGATCTTCGAATGGCTTGACTTCCTTGTCATAGCGTGACGTGTCGAATTGTCCCTTTTCAGGTTGTATGAAGTGCCATTGCACATTTCGGCGCATGAATTTTGCACCGCAGAGCGCGATTGCTTGCGCTTCCCATTGTTGTTCCTTTTCGGCGAATCGATGGGAATGGGATTGGATTCCGAACCCGAATCCTGTGCTTCGGCTCTTGGTCGGTCCTTGCGGTTTCATGTAGGCGAAAGAGGATTCGTGGTTAAGTGTGTTTCCTTTTACGCCTTGGTGTGTTGCGTTGATGGTGTAGATTCCAAAGGCGGGTGGCTTGGGGATTTGCCAAGCGTATGATTTCCCAGGCTTGATTGTGACGGTTTCACGAAGGGTTGCGATGGTCTTTCCATCTAGGTCCTTGATTTCGGCGTGAAGGTTTTGACTTGATTCGTCCTGGCTTGGGTTTGTCCAGACGAGTTTTCCATTTTTCTCCTTTCCTGCCCTGAGGACGTGGATTGGATTGTCGAATTGTACATCAAGGACGACATTTTTCGCAATGTATTCAAACCAGATTTTTCCAAGTCCGATTGCTCCCTTTGCCTGTTTATCCTTGAATGAGATTGAGAAGCCCGTGTTGCGAATCGGTTGGTCGTAGAGTAGGTTCCTCTCGTTCCCTCCCCAGCTTCCCGGCATTTTTTGCGCTGTGTCGATTTTAAATTCAATCGTGCTCCAACCTGGTTTCAGGGTGTCCAGCTGGTATCTGAGCTGAGTTGTTTCGCCGTCTCCATCTGTGAATCTGGCGCTCAGGTGGCTTGCCTTGAGGTCTTTGGGAAGCCAGACTTCGACAATCAGCTTGCCGGTGGCAAATGCATCGAGTTTTCGTGCGTTTGGGTAAAGGAATTCGCACCAGGGTTCCTTGGCGGCGTCCCATTGGCAGAGGTAGGCTTGTTTGCCCTCCAGCATTTGCGGGACGAAACTTTGAGAAGACTGTCGCGTGCCGGTGAATTGCGCCTCTGGCGGCGTGAGGCAATCGTGGAGCAAAATCCGATTTTGCGCCAAAAGGAGAAATGGGATGGCAAGCAGGGCGAGAGTCTTTTTCATGGGATTTATTCTGGTGGATTTTCGAAGGTGAATCGACCAAGTTTTCCGTCTCGGTAGTCTTTGATGAAGGCGTTGGCGGCGCGTTCCAAGTCCAGGACGCCACCTTGCTTCAGTAGGCCACGGCGTTTTGCCAATGTTTGCAGAACTTGGTCGGGGGATTCGGGCGGTGCGTCCAGGCCGAGGACCGACCACTTGACCTTGGGCTGTTCGGACAATCGGCACGCCAGGTAGTCGGCGAGCAGCACGGGGTCAACCAGCTCTTCCTTGAGGTTGCCGAGCAAAGCCAAAAGCAATTCATGCCGCTTGGTCTCGATTTTTGGCCAAAGTATACCCGGCGTGTCCAAAAGCTCCACATTGTCGGGCAAGGGTATCCATTGGTTTTGGCGGGTGACGCCGGGCTTTGGTCCGACTTTCGCCTTGTTGCGCTCATGAAGATGGTTGACCAACGTGGACTTGCCGATGTTTGGAATGCCGACAATCATGATCCTGACGGGGCGAGTCAGTGGTCTCGTGGCGCCACGACGGGCGCGTTCGTCCAGGATGATCTGCCTCCAAAGCTTGGGGAGGCCCCTGATGGCGGCGGTTCGGCGCGCATCAAGCAGGAAAAGCCGCTCGCCTTGCTTGGCGTACGCATCAACCCAACGCTGGGAAGCGGCGGGATCCGCCAAGTCGCTCTTGTTGGCGACGGTGATGAAGGGCTTGTTCTGGAGCTTTTCGCGGAAACTTGGGTTTTGCGATGAGCTTGGCGCTCTGGCATCGATCAGTTCGACGACCATGTCAACGAGCTTCAGGGCGTCTTGCATCGCCTTTTCGGCTTTGAGCATGTGCCCTGGAAACCATCCTGTCAAGGGGTAGATACTGAAGTCAATGTCAATCATGGTTATTGCTTGAGTTTGATAATCATCTCGGCGATTTTTCTCTTGTGGTTCAAGAGTGTCGTTGGCAATCTATCGTAGTCTCTGAGTGTTTTGCAGAGTTGGTCTGGGATTGTGAGTGCATCGAGTTCCTCTTTGCTTGGCGTTTTGTCTTTAAGGAGTTCCTGGAGGATTTGGATATATTCGCAGTCCTGCAGTCCGTCCCTGAGGTTTTTGAGCCTGATTGAGGGCCAGGGCGTCCAGTTTGGTCCTGGATAGAAGAGATTGCCGCCGCCGTTTGTATTGCTTGGTGGCGCTGTTTTGGAGAAGATGTTTCTGAAGTACGGTACCCATGGGACTTGGGGCCATCGTGCGCCTGCGGCCATTTGCTCCTTCACATCGTCCGTCAACCAGGTAACGCTGAAGTCTTCGCGTTCCTTGGGGGTGAGCCGCTCGTGCTCGACGGCGTTGGTGGCCCATTCGCGATTGAGTCCCCAGTACAGGATTCCCGTGATTTCAAGTTTTCTGGTGAGCCATGGGATGACTCTTGGCGCCATGCCCGGGGAATCCAGGTTGAAGTTTACGGCTGGTGCCAAGGGATAATCGGTTGGGTACCACCAGACTTGTTCGCCGAGGGCGCGACGCTTTAACGCATCATCGTGGTTGTAATGCTGGAACAGAGGGCACCAGATATCCACGTAGCCGAAGAGACGCTCGTCAATCCTTGCGGTATTGAGTCTCGGCAGATCCGGAAAGTGCTCTTTTGTGTTTGCGAAGGCGGCTTTCATTGCCTCGAGTTGTTTGGGGTTGAAGAGGACTTCGTCAAATCCGAATAGAACGACTCGATTTCGCCATCCGTTCTTGTCGATGACCTCAAGATTTTTGGTCATGTTAGCCTGGTTTGTCTTTGCGTCTATGATCGGGAGGTAGATGTTTTTCATGCCCTTATCGAGGCAATACTTGATTTCGTCTTCGGTGAGGAAAGCTCTGCTGCCCGACCAAAGGTTCATTGGATCGAGCCTGTGTTCGAGGATGAAATCGAAGATGTTCCTTCTGATCTCGGGGGTGATCTTGCTTCCGTAGAACGATTCTCCCCAGGATGGGGCGAAGCAGAACGCCGTTGACATTGAGAATTCCTTGGGCAACGCAAAGGGGAATACGGTGACGGCGATATCAAACTGATGCGCTTGGTTGAGGCTGACGGTGAATCTTCCGTTTCCGGCTACGTTTTCTGGCGCGTGGATATCGATCCAGAACCTGACGAGTGTCTGGGGCTTGTCAAATTTCTCATTGCCATCGGATGGCTTGAGGATGTCGGGGTAGGGGATCGAAGGCTTGCCCTTCAGGTGGGTTGTGACTTCCTGCTGGATGAAGGTCTTGAAGACGAGCTTTTTCGCCAGTTCATCCTGGGGTGTGACTTTCAGGGAAACTTCGCTGATCGCCTTGTCATTGGTAGTCAGCAGGACTGCCTGGACGGAAATGGTCTCGCGCTGGGCCAGAAACAAGTCTTCGACGAGTGCCGAGGTGGCAATCTGTGCGGCATCGTAGATGTCCATGACCTTGATGGTGGAATCGACAGGGAAGAATGCTGCCCCTAAGGCATTGCGACCGAAAAGTTTTTCGTGGTATGCTGCATTTGTTTCGGCTTGTTTGATGATTGGATCGAATCCCTTGATTTTACGGTATAGCAGGATGATGTCGTAGGGAGATTCGAGTTGCCCCGGGTCGGTCTTGCGTTGGTCGAGCTGCTGTTGAAGTTTTCCTGCATGAATGCCAAGGTTCTTGATCCTGTCTTCGTAGCCTTGGATGATTTGGTTGTAGGATTTGTTGAGGTTTTCAAGCCAGTTTTTCCGGTCGTAGCCGGCCGGAGTCTTGACTGATACTGTGATTGGTCCGAGCAGTGTTTCCGAGGGTTCTGTTTCGCTGCCTTCGATCCACAATCCAGCTGGCACCGTTGTATCTTCGTATCTGTATCGGATGTTTTTGCACAAAGGCTTGTCCATGTCATTGACAAAGATGTCATAGATCTGGTCAAGCGGCTTGAAGACGTATTTGATGTGATGCCAAGTATTTAAGGGTAGTTTTTCGAAATTGATCCAGCTTCCGGCATCGTTTGGGGTCAGCATTTCCCCGTCGAGGAGCACGGCAGCCATTTGCCGGAACTTAAGGTCGTTGACGAAAAGGAAATACCTGACGGAAGATGTGATCGGGTTGATCCAGTACGCGACGGTGACTTCCTCGGGGCCGTAATCCAGGACTTGTTCGCCGAACCTAGGGCTTGTCCAGACCGGCGTGCCCTTGAGACCACCTTCGGTAGTCCTGAGCCTGAGGGCGCGCTTGACGACAGGATGGTCGGTGACGTCAATGCATTCCCGAATGCCCTTTGGAGCGGGTTCGATCGGCTTGTCAAAATTCTCCTGGTAGACGACATGCTGCGCGCTGAGGATGGAAGCCGCAGTGATTGCGAAAGTTGCAAGGAAGTGTTTCATGATTTTTCTTGACCTTTATTCGATTACGATCATTGGGTATTTTTCTGTTTCGATTGTGCCCCTTCCCAGTCCCGGGGCGATGGTGAGCATCGTTTCCCTGGCGTCCTGGTCGTTGTCGTTGAGCAACAGGTTGAAGGGGATTCCATCTTTCAGGTGTTCCAGCTTGAGTCCGATGGCGTCGAATGGGATGGCGATGTCAAATTGCGTCGTGCTTGCCTTGCGCGTGGCCTCGACTTGGAATTCCACATCTTTGCTGTCGAATCCTTTTGGTGCCCGCCAGATGTGCGTTTTGACGGAGTTGTCCTGGTGGAGTGCGCATCCCATTTCCCAGGGGAGCGTTTGGTTTGGGATTTGGAATGCGAACTGAATGCTGTCCGCCTTCCAGATTTCCGTTCCGGAATAGGGTTGCTTATGGATGTCGTCCTTGACCTTGACCCTGATAAGTAGCTTATCGTCCTTGTGCGCAATTGCGACGGTTCCTGAGAGGTCGTCCGTATCCTTCCAGGCCAGATGCGCGAGATGGGGTGCGTTGACGATAGTGCTTCTGCGTGGCGAGTTTTCATCCAGGATGAAATCAGGCTTGTCCAGGTTGTTGTTGAGAACAATTTTCTGCCTGATTGGGATGGTGATCGTTTGCTTGACCTTCGAACCGACAGTAATTGTTCCGCTGAGCGTTGTGTCCTGAGGAAGCAATTTTTGGGCGGCGATGGAGAATTCAATGTCCTTTGTTTGCTTGGGTTGAAGTTGGATGACGCTTGTCTTGGCCGGGTTTAACTGGAGATTCGGGACGGGATTCCAGGCGATTTGGTTGTCAAGGGGATGTTCGGTTGGGTTTTGGATCGTAATGGTGAAGGTGGTTGGACGCGTTTCAGCAAGAATTGAAGCTGGGACCTGGAACATGGACGTGAGGAACTGGGGCGATTGCTTTTGGTCGATTAGCCGGATTGCCTGGGCGGAGCCGACATTGACAAAGGCGATTCCATTGGTCGTTTCGAGTTCGGTCTCGTTGCCGAAGATGTCGATCATCATGGCTTTGTTCTCGATTCCCGCCAGCGGAAATACTTGCCGTTCCTTGCCTGAGATTGACCAGGATGGGACGATCAAGTCCTTGCCGTCGCGATGCCTGAAGAGGAATGCCTGGAAGGGTTCGGGCAAGGTGAACTCTCTGACATACGTGCCATTCTTGAAGATTTTCGCCAGGGTATTGTAGGCGAGGTAGGATTGCTTGGGATAGAAATCCTTTGTGATCAGACCGAAGTTGTGCTCGCCATAGGTCGTGTCGTAGCCGTCATTGCGCAAATCGTACCAATTGTAGGCGATGCCACCCCGTGACCAGCAGTACAGGATTTTCTTCCAGAGGATTTCCGCTTGTTCGTGCTCCCTGCCGTGGGTTGAAGGCCAGGCTGTTTCGTTTGAGTACCAGGTGACCTTGCCCTGCAGGTCGTTGGCCTTGATCGTTTCCAGCATGCCTTCGATTTGGTTGATGTAGGATTGAAGATTTCCGTGAGCATGAAATGCGATCGAATCGAAGTGCCCCTTGGCGCGCTTGATCGTTTCCCTGAAGTAATCCGGATGGCTGGAGTGGGCTTCGGGCATTTGAAGACCCGCGAAACCTCCTGTGAGAACGATGGTGTCGGGCGATGCAGACTTGACCGCCTTGTAGAAAATCTGCATCAGCTCAACGTAGTCGTCCAAGGAGAAGTTGGCAAATCCAAGGAGATCGGGTTCGTTCCAACTTTCGACAAAACGGATCCGATGACCGTTTTTGAGCATGAAGCGATGGACGAAATCGCCCCAGACCTGGGGAATCGGGTGCAAGCCGTAGGTCGAGCGCTTGGCGACTTCGGGTTTGTAAGGCGCCTTGCCGCTCCTCGCCCATTCAGGTGGATTTCCTCCGAAATTAAGTTGGATTTCAACTCCCAGGTCTTCGAAGAGCTTGACTTGGCTGTCATACAAGGAGGTATCAAAGACATCTTTCGTAGGCTGGATCTTGCGCCATTCAACGTTGCGCCGGGCGATTTTTGCTCCGCATAATGCAAGTGCGAACGCTTCCTTGCGCTGGATTTCGACGCTGTGCCAGGGCGCATGAGATTGGATGCCGAAGCCAAAGCCCGTGCTTTTGCCAGGTGTCGGACCTTGCGGTTCCATATATCCGAATCGCATTTCCCGCTCGTAAGTCGCCCCATTGCCCGTGGCTGAAGCGGTGATGTGGAACAAGCCGAAGGCTTCTGGCTTTGGGATGATCCAGGTGAAAGGTTGATCTGGCTGTAGGATAGTATCGACAGCGCATTCGGCGACGATATTGTTTTGGGTATCCTTTACAATCGCCTTTAGTTTTTGTCTTTTTGGAGTCTTGTCCGGACTTGTCCAGATGATTTTCGCCTGGTTTTCGTCGCCAGGTTTTAGGATGTGGATTGGGTTCCCTGTCTCGAGTTCGATGGTTGTTTGGCGTTCCAGGATTTGGAATTCGATGTTGCCGATGGCGATGGTTCCGGGATTTTCCCTGTCCTTGTAGGAGATTGAGAAGCCAGACACGCGTATTGGCTGGTCGTAGAGGCGGTTATTCCTGCCATCGCCCCAGCTTCCGGGCATTTTCTTCGTTGTATCGATCAGGTATTCGAGTGCATTCCAGCCTGGTTTCAGGTCTGTGATCGGTTTGATCAGTTGCGTTGTTTCGTTGTCGGCATCAGTGATTCTTGGATTTAGTGCCGTTGCTTTTGGATTGTCAGGTATCCATACTTGGACGAGCAGTTTTCCTCGAATAAAGGGTGGGATTTCTGTTGCCCTTGCGATACCGAATTCCGCCCAGGCTTTCTTTGTGGAATCCCAATCGAACCGGGTTGTCTTGATGCCTTCGATCGTATCGGACTTGATTTTCAGTTGAGGCGAATCAAGATCAGCAATGAAGGCCTGTGCTGTTTTCAGATGCTGGTCAAGAAGGGAGACTTGATCTGAAGAGAACGACAGGAGCGAACATGCGAAAAGGATGGCAACGAGTCGTTTCATTGTAAGGTTATTGTGCGTCCTTGAAGAAGAAATATCCTGCCCCGTCCAGGAGATTGGGGGATTTTAGGTACGCCCCGTTCTTGAAGCCGAAGATGGATGTGTGTTTGGCGGCGTCAACTTGCCCGCGCAAATTCCAGCCTGGAAACGGCTTGTAGGGATTGAAGCTCCTGGTGGCGGTGAAGATGTCGTCATCGGCGATATCTCGAGGTAGTGTTGGTACGTATGCCCAGAATCCCTCGTTTGTTTGTAGGGAATTTGCCATGACGTAGGTGATGCCGTTCCATTTCCATGCGGCGTCGATGCCTAGGCGTTCGAAATACTCGGTAGTATCGTCAAGATCATATGGCGATGCGAGCAGGTTCCATCCTCTTTTGAGTACTTGGAAGACCAACTCGCCGTCTTCGTCAACGAAGCCACGTACCAGTCCCGCCACTTGGTAGGCGATGGTTTTGAGTTCGACGGTCATCAGGACGCTGTTTGCCCAGGCTTCGTCCACGTCTTCCGCCCAAATGGTGAAGGCATCCCTGGTGGCATTGGTGACCGGCTCGGGTTGAGTGTAGGCGTATGTGATGGGGAATTGTGATTTCTTGACGCGGAAGTAGGTATCCGTGCTGCCTTGGAAAGCAATCTTCTCCGCTGGCGTTCCTGTATTGTCGTAGATGGTGCCCCAGAATGGTGCCAGGCACAGCCAAAGGTTTTCCTGATCCTCCTGGTCAGGATCCTCAACGGCGAATTTGTCCCAGGGGATTACGACCCCTTCGAATGCGGAGACGGATTTGGCGCCGATGCTAGCGGGGCGGTTGATGTTTTCGATGCTAAAGGGGAGTTCGAAGGTATCCGTCAAGCCGCCTGCGTCCGTGACTACCAGCGGAACCTTGACGATGCCGCCGCCACGGGGAACCGCGTCATGACCTTCGGTCAGGTCGATGAAAAGCTCGTTGTCCTGGTTGACAGTTGCCCATGCGGGCGCATTGTCTGCCGTCGAGTAGGTCAGGACCTCGGTGGGATGGTTACCCTGGTAATAGATGAAATCAGGATCGGTTGCCCAACCCTCCAATGGAATTGGGTCGTAGGCGACTCCTTCCGTTACAGGGAGCGTTCGTCCTGTAGGCCAGTTCTTCCACTTGGGACGGCTGTTGACGTTGTTGACAGTTATGGTGACAGATATGGGAAGCCAAGCCGAGCCGTTCCAAAGTTCGAGCGCGACGGATATGTCGCCGCAGTAATTAAGGGTTGGCGTGTAGTTCAGTTGATACCATTGGCTGGTGCTGCTGGGATAAAGCAGTTGGACATTGCCGTAGAGTTCGGGTTGGTCTTGGCTTAATCTGATCGCGACGTCGACGGTTGTGTTGTTGACGAGGTCAATCGTATAGGTCGTGATGTTGTCTGGGTCTGCGTTTTCGTCAACGGCCTGTGGATTTGTGGCGACTTGCGCCGTTGGGAATGTTTGTGTGTCGATGTCGGCATAGACGAGGTCTGCTGCATTGTTGTTGTCATCTTCGTCAATGGGATCCGAGGTGACGTAGATGACCTTTGATGCGTCGGCTGCAATGGCGAATGTATCTCCAGTAGTGCCAATCGTGCTTCCGCTTTCGACTTGCATTTCATCTTGCGGCGCATCAAGCGGGATGATTTTGATCTCGCTGTTTTGACCGATGAATGCGACTGCGGCTCCGTTTTGGCTGATGGCGCAAATGGCGTCCAGGGGCATTAGCTGCACAGGTGGTGAAGCGGCATTTGTTACGGCTCGGTAAAGAAAGCCGTTTTGGCAGTAGTATGCCCAGCGTCCGCTAAGCGAGAGGGTCGCATAGTCGGCGATCCCTGGTGCTATCAGGACGTTTTCTCCATCCGCGAACCATGCCCGCAATCCATCTACTGTAGTATAGAGAACGATATTGCCGTGAAAATTCATTTTGCAGGCGATTGACTTGCTGTAGGAATATGTTGACGTGATTAGTGCTATGGCATCTGTTGCGATGACTTGGGTTCCGTCCTTGGTGACTAGGTAGAGGTTGCCATTTTCAAGATAGGCGCAGATGCTACCGTTGTAGTTTGACGTCATAGCCGCCTGATCGAGCCAAGTTGTGTTTCCGTCACCGGAAATGGTGTTGTAGATATGGTGGCTGATATCGGTTTCCGTTGAGAGCAGGGTGGTGGTTTGGTTGGGGATATGACGTTTGTACACGTCAAACAATGTCATTTGCTCGACATCATGGAACGCCAGTTGCAAGTTTGTAGCGAAGTTGATTTGGTTTGCGTCGTGCGATGCATTGACACAGGCGAATTGTGGTAGTAGTTGGTTGACGAATTCGTTCCATGCGTTCAGGCTGATGGTTTTGCGAACCTTCGGATCGGGTTCTGTTGTTTTCGTGACTCTGTACTGGTGTGGTTTTCCGTCATCGACCCCGAGGTTTGTTGCGTTGGTTGAGAATGTGATCGTATTTCCATTCGGGGAGATTGCGGGCATGTGGCAATCGGCGTTTGCATGGTTGCCGTTTTTGGTGCTGACCAGGGTAAATCGTTGTGACTTGTGGTCATAGTGGTAGATTTGTACGAAATCCAGGTCTTCATTAACCGGAGTTGTTCCTGTGAGGTCTCGCTTTGACGCGAAGACAAGCGAATTCCCGTCCTCGCTGCACATCAGCCATTTTGTGTCCGGGAGGTTGTAGTCATTAAGCGGGAATTGTGTAATTCGAAAAAACGTTGCATGCCCTGAACTTGAAATATCGGCTCTGTAGATTTGTGCAGCGTTCCTTTCGTATCTCGTAAAGTAGACGATTCGTCCATCTGCGGAGCAATCTGCGAAGAAGGAGCCGGTAAGTGGTCCCGCAACGCCGTCGAACAACTGTTGGGGTGATTCTTGACTGCTGAGCCTCAGGTTGAACGTGACGCCCTCGTCAGTCGGTTCGAAGTAATACCACCAAGATCCGTCGGCATTGGCGGTTATGTCTCGCCAATTGTCAAAGGTAAAGGAGTATTTCCATTGCTCGGGATTTTCGGCTTCGTCTCTCAAGATGGACCTTTGCCAGGAATTGAGCGCAAATGTATACAATATGAGCGGCTTCGTCGAGACATCCCCTAGCAAATGGCTTCCGGAAGATGTGGAAAAGAGCCTGGGGCAAAGCAGTGCTGTCAGATTTTGCGGGTTTTGGTTGTTGACCAGATAACCTATATCGCCCGATTGGGATGTGAAGAGGCGTACGTGTGCGTTTCCGGAGTCTATTACAAGTTGGGCTCTTGCAAATTGATTGCCGGCAAGTTGTGCCAGCCAAAGGTTGGAGTTGTCGATTTCAATGAATGACACACCGGGCAATTGCATGTATCCAGGGTGTACGATCGTTGGGTTCTGTTGGCCTGGTGAGTTTTTGTAGAGTGCCCCGTAGATGCCGTTTTGAGTTGTGAGTGGGGCGAAAAAGAGGATCTGCCCATCGTCGAATGCAATGGCTCGCCTTGGTTGCCAAGTATAGGCAAGCAAGGTTCCTCCACTGCCGAGAGGGAGGTTCTTTTCCAATACGGCAAGCGTGAAGGATGTTTTCGCGTAGGCGGAAGCAATGGCGAGAACGAAAAGGGCGGCGAAGATGGTGGTCGACTTGTTGTGCATTTCCAGTCCGATGTGTTCGTTAGAAAGAAAAGCCGCCAAGGCCAGTCCAAATAAACTGGTCTGACGGCTTTGTTGATAGTCAGGAAAAAAGAACCTGAGATGTATGTGCTTATCTTAGAAGATGATAAGGAACTTGAGCATTGCGCTCCAGGAGTCAAGGTTGAGGTTTGCGTAATGGGTGTCGACATGCTCGAAGACCTCATCGTAGCGGACGTCAAAGCCGATGCCGAACTTTTCATTGAACCAGAAGTTCACGCCGCCGGCGATGTAGGCGCCAAAGGTGATGTCAATGTCATTGTCGCGGATTCGCCCGCTGGAGGATTCCATGTCGGCAAGCGTGATGGAGGGACCTGCCGCAAGCGTCAGGTCAAAGCCGTTTGAGAACGTGTAGCCCAGTTGGAGACCGAAGTCGATGACGTACATGTCAAGGTCAAACTTGGTTTTTCCGGTGCCCATCAGGTAGCTTGAGTTGTACGAAGAGTATTCCGGGTTTTGTTGATATCCATCGACATAGGTCGGGACACCTGATCCATTGTACTGAAGCAGCGCCCAATGAGTCGTTTCGTCCACGCTTCTTCCTTTAGTTCTGCCGGCGGTGTCCAAGCTGAAGAACTGGAAGTTGGAGATTGCTCCCAAGGTCAGGTTTTCGTCCTGATAGAAGTCGAATTCAAGCGAAAGTACTGGAGCCAGGCTTTCCTGGAATCCGAAATCCCCGCTGCCGTTATAGAGGTAAGTGCCCGCCTCGACGATGTAGGCGCGTTCGGGACGATAGTATACATTGCCATAAGGATCGGTCCATTTCGGGAAGCGATTGCCCGAGACGATGTTCTCGTCAAACTTCTGGATCTTGGAAGGTCCTTCGTCCGCAAAGAACATATAGGTGTCGTTGACTACGGATTTGCCCTTGAGTTCCACCGTATGGAAGTTGCGGTAGGACATTCCGAGGCCAAGTTTCCAGGCGCCAATCGCGACGCTGCTTGTACCCCCAACCTGGGCGGTCGCGGGAGCTGCTTGTTGTGCGTTGATTGAAAGGCAAATCAGCGTGCCGATTACGGCTAGGAAGGTCATCAATTTCTTATTCATCGTTATGGTCTCCTTGTTCAGAGCCTCTACTTGTTATGGGTTTCTTGGTTCATTTGCCGCCATCGGTGATCGATGGCGGCATTCTTTCATTTCATCAATCATTAAGGATCAACTTCTACGTATGCTTCCGTAATCAAGTACACGCTGTATTCCTGCGTAGAACCGTAAGGACGGATGAGGATGTAGTATCCAGCCTGGCACTGGTAGCCATTAAACTGGTCGCTCGGAATGATGAAATAACCGCTGCCTTGTTGGGTGTCGGGGAAGATGTTGAACCATTTCTGGGTTTCAGTGTTGTAGTAGACGATGTCAAAACGACCGGCAAAGCCGATGGGCGTATTGATTGCAAAGATGCCAATACCATCGAGATTGTCGTTGACGTTGACAATGGCGATTTCCAATCCTTCCTGCATCTTCTGGAAAACGGAGAAGCTCATTGTGGCGGAGACTTCGCCAGTGCCGATTGCCGCCACCTGCCAGGTGTAGTTGTCAAGGGGGAGATCCGTGGCGGTCACTGTGTTGGCATTGCTCTTGAGCGTTTTGAACACATAGCCTTCGCCATCGATGATGGTGATCTCATAGGATTTTGCAGATGGATGGATTGGCCATGAGAAGGTCACGTCAGACTTGTTCCCCGGCACGTAGATGTAATATCCGTGTGAAGGTTCGAAGCCATCCGTGGGCCATTCGGGTACGTTGCCACCGCCAGTGACGGTGAACTGGAGGAACCCGTCGCCAGGCGTTCCGTCGCCATCCTCAAAATCACCTTCGGGGTTGGTCGAACCGATCTTGACGGTGTAGACGCCAGGGGCGAGGTCAACGGGGATGTCAGCCTCGGGAACAATCATGCCGTCCATGCCAGGGGTGAAGATATGCGGGATTGTCGCGACGACATCACCGTTGGCATTGATGATCTCAATCACGACACTTGCTCCGAGCGGTGCGCTGACCGAGAGCGAGGAATTGGCGTCGTCATAAGTGACGGTTGGTTCGTCTGGCGTGCCATATTCCGGGACTTGGATCGGGGTTGAGATTGGGTTGTCCATGCCATCTTTGATTTGTTCGCCCAAGCCTTCCTCAGGTGTCCATTTGTATTCATCAAAGGTGAGGTTTTCGCCGCTTAGGAATCCTGGGATGTTCTGGCGGAAGTAGTCTTCGGGAGTGACAGTTTCCATGTTATATGGAACGATCTGGTAGGTGTTGCCATCCTCATCCGTGATGACGACAGCGACGGAATAGTCTTCTGAATCTGGCGCCTGGATGTCATAGACGGGATACCAGGGTGTTGCGCCGATGACAATCTTGATCTCTGCCGTGCCGGTGCCGCCTTCGCTGTCAGTGACCTGGACGGTGAAGAGGGCGAACTTGCCGAGCTTGTTGACGGCATCAGCCTTGACGGTGTACTTGATGGTGAAGGACTTGGCGTCACCAGTCAGCACAGGTGTCGGGGCGCCATCCAGAATGCCGTCATCATCGATGACTGCGCCGAGGATTGCGGCGGCCGTCAGGGTCTGGTGTTCGATTTCGTCAGCGGATTTGCCCATGGTGACCTTGAAGGGCTTGGATTCCTTTTCGGTGCCGTCGATTTCGCCGGGGATGACATAGATGTCGCTCTTGGCGATTTCGGGATCTTCGTTGACCGGATTGATCCTGACGAATACTTCAACCTGGTCCGCCGCACCCTGGTCGTCCGTGACGGTGACCTTGAATGTGGGGAGGTCTTCGTTTGCCAAGCCAAACGTGTTCATGAAGGGCTTTGGCTTGACAATCAGGCTGACTCCGTTCCACTGGACGCTGGCGAAATCGGCGATATTGGCGTCGTCAATCGTAATCACAATCGTCTCGCGACCAACAGCCTCGTCAATGTCCGTGTACGTTGCCACGTCGGTGTCTTCAAATACGTTGATGTTGAAGTTATGCTGTACGTTTGCCTGCTGGGCTTCTTCAATGACGAGCGGTGCATCTGCGGTCTTCTTTGTGACGACGGCCGGTGCAGAGTTTTCCACGGTCAGGGTATCTGAAGCCACGAAGTTGCTTTCTATCTGATTGCCATCAGCAGCCCGTTTGCTTGTTGCCTTAGCTTCAAAAACAATCTTGTCGCCCTTCTTGAGAGCGTCTGAAGTAACCTTGTTAGCCGCGTTTACATCTGCTTCGGTCTTTTGGACTTGGGTGCTATCTGGTTGAGTGACTGTATACCTGTAGGAATAGAGGACATCGTCGCCATCGAGGTCAACGGGTGCATTGGCTTCCACGACTTGGGCATCAACCGTCGAACCCGTGATCAGAGGATTCGAAGATGGTGTGAGGGTGATTGCCTTGGGTGCCTGAGGTGCGCGGTCAACGTCGACAACCGTGAAGACGAATTCCTTGCTGTCAACGGATCCGACACCATCCTTGAATGTGGCGGTCAACTTGACCTGGTGGTTGACAGGGCGATTCTTGCCCTTGAGGATATCGTAGCCCAGCGTGACCTTGACAGTCGAAGTGGCTTGAGCCGCGCCTTCGACAACGGCGATGGGGGCGAAATCCAATGCAGGCAATGTGAAATTGGCGGCGTCGAGGCCGTCAATGGCAACTGCCCAGGTAATCTCGCTTACGCCGGATGGGACGACGGTGGTGGTGTCGTCATCCTTGACTGTGATCGATGCTTCGACGACCACGGCATTGCCCGCGTTGTCAACTTCGTTGTAGGTGGCTTCGGGAGCCGTGAAGGCGACAACAACCGGCGGGGGATCTAGGCGGTAGTCAACCTTGAACGAGTATTCCTTGGAATAATCCGTGCCGTCATAGACCCTGAAGGTGACGGTGTCTGCATTATCGCCGAAGTACTCGGCATTTGGATCGGCCGTATCTACTGCCCTGACGGTGTACTTGATGCCTGTGACAGTGCCGTTATCGGTGACGACTTCAACAGTTGCCCCGTAGGCGCTGGCAAGTTCCTTGACTTCGAAGAGGTCGCCGTCGGGGTCTTGCATGGTCATGGCCATTGTGGCGAATTCGTCTGCACCATCTTTTTGGATGAAGAGACGCTTGGTTTCGTCGTAGTTGGCGACAGGTGCAGAGTTATTAATGGTTATGGCTTTTTCGCTCGTTTTCTTTTCGGGTTCATTGAACGAGCTGGACATAATGGCCACTGTCCAGGTTTCGCCCTTTGCGGTCTGATCTGCTGGGAGCGTCTTGCCTACAAATTCCTTAGCCGTGTCGCTTGTCCAGACATATCTTGTCACGACGACGTCTTCCGGGTCGGGATCGACGGGTTCGTCAGTGATCGTGGCGGTCAAGTCGTTCGTGGTGTAAGCCACTGCCGGAGTGATGTCAAGTCCTTGGGCTGCAATGAAAGGACGGTTGGTGTCCCCGATGGTTACATCCATTGAGTTGGTTCCATCCAAAGTCTTGTTTTTCACCGTAATCGTAATCGTGTAGACTTGAGTTAAATTGGGATGGATGACTGCCGAGTTGGGATGGATGACTGCCGAGTAGGGAATTACCGTTGAGGTGATTGTCACTGCATTGTCAACGACCTGGACAGTGTCGATTGCGACTCCTTCAAAACCTTCGAGCAAGTAATCGTCCTTGTTGGTGGGGAGCGCCTCGCCGTCATAGTTGGTGAGGGTGAAAGTAATAGTGACCTTGTCGTTTTCCGTGGAAGCGGGGACGTTGAAGTCTGCAATGCCCAAGGGTGAGGGAACGCCGTTGACCTTGATGTCCAATTCCTGGCCCGCAACCTCGCCAACCAAGGCGGGATCCGTGCTCTCTGCCGTGTAGATGATGGTGAAGGTACCGAAGAAATACTGCGTTGGAGTATAGACGATCTTGCCATCCTGAATGACAACAGTACCAGGATTGATGACGATGCCACCGGCGTTCACGCTGCCGTCCTTGATCGCGACATTCTTGAAACCTACGGCGGCGGTGGCGACCATGTCGCCGGCCGCATCGCTCCAGGCCTTTGCCTCGAAGAGATTCGCATCGGTTGCCTCAATGGTCAAATTGACATTTTCAGTGGTCTGCGCAAGGGCTGCGTCAACCGTCTTGAACGCGAATGAGTCGACATAGTCGAAGTCGAGGTTGGAGCTAGTAAAAGTACCGTTTTTAGTCGTGTTTGTTTCAGGGTCATACACTTTTACGGTAAAAAAGCCAAAACCATTGGAGATAACGCCCAAATTCGCACTTGTTTCATCAAGTTCAACTTCCAATGTGACCAGTGTTTTTGCTGTTGGTCCAGCAAGGATTGAGTAGCTGCCAACAGAGAGGGCATTTGCGAATGCTAAATTGATTTTCTTACCGCCATCTACGACTCTTACCGCGTTTTTATTCGTATTTGCGATGAGGAAGGATGTGTCGGTCGTCACAACTGCCTTGGCAGGGTCGATCGTGATTCCTTCTGCCAACGTGATCGTTCCATTGAATTGTCTGATCTGTTCGCCGTCGCCCTCGATTTGCAGTTCGGCGTTTCGGACGAGTTTCGTAGCCTTGACGAATGGGCCGGAGACTTTCCAGGAGAAGGTAATGTCGGCAAAAGCCGTCACTGCAAGCAGCGACGTGCACAACAGAAACATAATTTTTTTCTTCAACATTGTCGTTTCCTTGGTTTCGTGTTTTGTTATTTTATGGTAAATGATATTTAACGCTTAATCCATATGTTGGTATTTTGGCGCTTGTTGACGGAAGAACTCAAGTGCGGCTTCAGGATTTTCTGATCCTGCCCCAAAGTTGAGCGTGTCAACGTCGATATCTTCCGGATAGAGGATTCCATCTCCGGTAATGAAATTGTACAGAAGCAGCACGTCGTTGAGCTCGATTACCCCGTTCTTGTCAAAATCAAGGAATTGCGGGACGGATTTGAAGAGATCCAGCGCGTATTCAGGATCTGCTGAGCCGACTCCAAAGTCAAGCGTGTCAACATCGACATCATCGGGATAGAGGACACCGTCTGCGGCGATGAAGTTGTAGAGAAGGAGGACGTCAATCAAATCCGCATTTCCGTCATTGTCGAAGTCCAGCGTTGCGCCGCTAAGTACGAAGAACAGGACGTTTGAGAGTGTTGTTTCGACTGTGTCTGCGGTATTTCCGTCGATGGTCGTCAGGACATAGTCGCTTTCTCCGTCGTTGCTGAGGAGCTTGACCCGGAATTTGATTTGGATGTCAGTGTCGATCGATGTTCTTGAGAAGGTGAATTGCGGCTTGTCTGCTGGTCTGTCTGGTACTACCGCTGCGTTTGCCCAGTCCTCGTTACCGATTTTGACTTGGAAAGAATTTTCCACAATGGTGTATGGGAATGGTTCGATGCCCGCGTTTGTCTTGTTGGGGAAGTTGACCGTTACAGTGAAGTCGGTGTCTTCCAATGTTTCGCCGAATGTTACCTTATGGATGAGTTCTGTTGCGATGTAGTCGTCTGCGGAGGAATCGACGAATACTGCCCTTGTTTCAATTGGGGTTACGATTTCGTTTGCCTCGTTGCCAGGATCCTTAGTGATGGCGTTTTTGTCTGTAAGGTTTGCGCTGATTCCCACTTCGAGCTTGATTTTGATCAGGGCGAAATTTGATTCTATGCCGTCTTTTGTGTATTGGTACTGGAGTTGTACGAAGAGCGGGGTTTTGCCTTCGAAGTCGCCTGGCAGTGTGTATGTGAGCGTATTGACATCGACATCACCGAAGATTCCAACGATTGGGGATTCCACTTCGTTGCCGTCTATCATCTCAAAACCAATGATGGAATCGCAGAATGCGATGTTGTAGCCATCCGGCTTGGTGAGGTCAAGGATCAGCGTTCCGTTGGGTTGCCTTAGCATTGTGAATTCCTTGGACATCGGCGCTTCTGGCGCCCATGCTGTTGTGGCATTTTCCCTGTAGCGGATCAGGTATTCCTTGCCGGTTTCCAGGGAAATCTTTGCTCCTTCTGCGGGCAGTTGGGCGATATTGCAAATCACGGTGTTCAGGTCTGCCTTGTCCAGAAGTAGGAGTTCTGCCCCGGCGGGAAGATTGCCGCTGGCACTGCGCTTCTTCAAATACCAATCCTTGGTTGCGCCCTCGACAGGGATTTCCCAAGTCGCCGCAGGGGTGGAATCCCTGATATCGGAGCCAAGGACTTCAAACCAACCGGCGAGAGGGTCGTCAATCGCGCCGCCACCCTTGATGTAAATGTAGTTGACTGCGTTTGACATGCCTGGAGCCATCGGGCCGATTTGAGGTACGCCCGTTGTCAAGCCGAATGTCAAAGTGTACTTCGCGTCTTCGGCATCGTTGGTACTATAAATGCCATAGCTGAAGTCGGCCGCCTGGATAATGGCGGTAAGCAACAACAACGTCGATAACACGTATCCAAACAAGATCCGTTTTGCCATTGTTCTCATTCCTCTGTTGAATTTTTTCTCTAAGTTATTATGTGATATAAACTTATGTCTAGAAAAGACGTATTTCACCATGTTGAACTGAATAAAATCATTTCAAGCCAAGCCAAAATATAGAACGAAGTCAATAAAAACGCAAATAGGAAATGTGTTTTTTTTCATGGCTTTCCAATATCTTGACAACTATTTCCGGCAGAAGCAACAGTGGATGATGATCAGTTGTCATGCAAAACCCTGAGTATGGACACCCGGGGTGCTCGTGCTTGCGTCATGAATGCAATAGCAACGTAACGACGTGAAGGAAGGCACCTGTCAGAATTGATTGCAGCGATGCTGGAAGAATGCGTGCTTAACTTATATTGTTCCCCTGAAAAAAACCATGGAAGCCCCACTTGCTTTTGGAGGAGTGCCTATATATTAGTAAGGTAAGGTATGAATCGGATGACCATCAACAGGGATCAATGCGATGTCAAAAGGCAAGGTACCATCGGCAAAACGAATGGAGAAGCTCTGGTCGGCAGGACAATTTGCCTGCCCCGAATGTGGGTTTCAAATTGGGTTGGATACTTTGGAATTGATGCGCTTCAACGAATGCCCAAAATGCAAGGCGATTTTCTATGCGCCTCAGCGCGTGAAGGACTTCTACCTGTTCGCGCCTGCCGGTGGCGGCGGAATGGGATCCGTTTACAAGGCGGTTTCGCCACGGTTTCCTGATCGTTTGCTGGCTGTCAAGCTCCTGGCACGCGAAGAACAAGGAAATCCAGGCAATATCCACGCACTGCTCAACGAAGCCCAAGTGTCGGGAAAATTCGCCGCCTGCGAGTTTTTGGCAGGTTGCCTTGATGCCGGATATGACAATGGCGAGTACTTTACGGCGATGGATTATATTGAAGGCGAGCGTCTCGACAAGCGAATTGAACGGTTGGTCCGCCTGCCCGAACCCGAAGTGATCGCCATAGCGCTGCATGTCCTGGCTGCCGAGCAGCATATCTACCGGCATGGATTCCTGTTCCGGGATCTGAAGCCGGAAAATATCATCATCAATGAAAAGGGATATGCGATCCTGATCGATTTCGGACTCTGCATCTCGCGGGAACATGCCCTGAATCCTGACGAGGATTACGTGTCGGGCTCGGCATATTACCTCCCCCCCGAACGTTTGACAGGGCAGGGCGAAGATGCAAGATCTGAGATCTATTCTCTGGGGATGGTGATGTACCACGCCCTGACGGGGAAGACGTACTTCGATGCATCGGAAATCGATGCCTTGGCAAAGCGCCACTTGTCCAAGTTGCGAGTGTCCACGGAAGCTAAATTGGAAGAGATATCCCCGCCTTTGGCCGCCATACTCGGATCAATGATTGCACAAGAACCCGAATCAAGGCCGAATAGCTTCGAGGAAGTATTCGTGGCGCTCAAGGCGTTGCTTGACTAAAATCCCATGGTGTGTAGGCGGGATGCCGTGAGCTTGTGCATGGTCGCCGATGAGTGGAAGATGTGTCAAGCGATCCTTCTGTAAAAAACAAGGAAATCAGGAGTATCACGATGATCAGGCTATTGGCATTGTTTGCATTGGTTGGCTGTGGAGTGCTGGTTGGCGCCCCCTTGTCTATTGATGTTTCCGTAGATGGACGCGACGATGGCGATGGACGCGCAGGCTCTCCTGTGCGCAGTTTTCGCCGTGCCGTCGAAATCCTGCGTGACTATCGCGCCAAGCATGGCGGTTTGCCTGATGGTGGTGCCGTCGTGACGTTTGGAGATGGCGTTTATTCAATAGGATCCGCAATCGAGTTGGGCGAGCAGGACAGCGGGGTTGCGGGATCGCCTGTCGTGTTCCGTAGCGCGAATCGTGGCGGTGCCCGATTGAGCGGCGGCGTTGTCCTGCCGTCGTGGCGGATTGTTGAGGATGCCAAGGTCTTGGCGCTATTGCCTTCTGGGGTACGAGGTCGCGTCCTGGAGGCTGACATGCCTGGAGATGGGAAGTTGCCCGGGTTCAAGAACGGCGGGTTGATGGGTGGAAGCAAGCGCGAATGGCCGATTGGATTGTTCCAGGGCGGAACCCGCTTGCCGATATCCCGTTGGCCTAACACGGGGTTTGCCAAGACAGGCGAATGCCTAGGCAAGGAGACATCGACAAATCATGATGGCTTGCATTATCTCCAGGGGTGGTTCGCGTTTCCTGACAAGCGTCTTGAGAAATGGGCCGAAGAACCTGACCTGTGGCTCCATGGATTGTGGTACTACGAATGGGCAGACTCCAGAACCAATGTAATCCGAGTTGACGCGAAGGGCGGATCCATCGAGGTCAATGCGGAAAATGTGTTCGGAGGCTTCAAGAAGAATGCTGATTTCTATGCGTTCAATGCGATCAGCGAACTGGATGAACCCGGTGAATGGGCCGTTGATCGCACTCGTCGCAAGGTGTACTTGCTGCCGTCTGATGACGTGGCTCGCACTCCCGTGACGGTCGCCTTGAGCGAGAACCTTTTGGTCGGACGAGGCTTGAAGCATGTTGTGTTCGAAGGGCTGGTCTTCGAGCATTCCCGACGCGATGTCATTTCGTTTTCAGGTTCAGTTGACGTGCATTTCAAGTCCTGCGTCGTTCGCCACACGATGTCGCTGGGCATCGGACTGACGGGCAGTCAGGATTGCTCGGTGCGTGGATGCGACCTCTATGACCTGGGAGAAGGTGGAATCGCCCTGCAAGGAGGTAACTTCGAAACGCTGAAACCGGCAAATAACATAGCCGACAACAACCACATCAGCTGGTACGGGAAATTCATCCCTAACTACAAGCCGGGCATTGCGCTGAACGGAGTGGGAAACCAGGCAACCCACAACTTGATCCACCACTCCGATCATCAGGGAATCTCGTTTTCGGGAAACGACCACCGAATCGCTTTTAACGTGATCCACGATACGTGCCTGCATAACGACGATGCGGGAGCCATCTATTCCTGTACCCGTGACTTCACCCAGCGAGGAACCGTCATCGAGTACAATTTCATCCATTGGACCGGCAAGAGCCCGAGGCCGACCAATACCCACGCAGTCTATCTGGACGATTGGTCGTCAGGCATGATCGTGCGAGGAAATCTGCTGAGCCGCTGCACGTCCGCGATCCACCTTGGCGGCGGGCAAGACAATCTGGTGGAAGGAAACGTGTTGATCAACGCCGGCAGGGGAATCTTGTTCGGAAGCCGAGGCGTAAATACATTTGCCAGACCAACGTCCGAAAAGGGCTTTGAAAGCGGTTTGATGCAAAAGCTGATCAAGAATAAAGCTCTGTATAGCACTGGCGAATGGGCGCGGAAATATCCAAAGATGCTGGCGATCCTGGAGCTGGAGGACGGTCAGTTTGCCCATGAACCCCTGTACAATGTGTTCAAGGGAAATCTAGCCGTCACCAGTGGAAAATGGGATTTCCGTGAGGAAACGATCAAGAAGCTCCAGTTGGTCTGCGAGGGCAACAAATCGACCAACGAGGATCCCGGATTCGTCGATTATGCCGGTCTGGATTGGCGTTTCAAGGCTGACTCCTTGGGCGACAAGGTCATCGGAGCGCAAAATCGGTTTGCGGAGATGGGACTGTATCCCGATCCGTTGCGGATATCGCCTGCGGTGAAGTTCGGTGAGGGAATCACGCAGCCGAAGAAACTGCGGCTAGAGTATGCACGCGCCGCAGTGCGGATCGATGTTACTTTGATCAGCAAGCCGCAGGAAGGATTGACGGAGTACGCAGGCGATTTCAAACATTGCTCAATCCCGAATTGGGCACGAGGAAAGAGAATCGTCGCTTCCTTTGGAAATGCGAATCTGGAAGCCTGGAATTCTTACGAATTCGGCTTTGCGGCAAAGCAAGATTGCGAGGTCCTGTTTGAGTTGATGGGCGCCTACGGCGACAAGACGCTGGTTGACGCGATGGAGGTGACAGGCTGCGAGTTGAAGGATCTGGATCTTGAGGGAACGGGTGCCTGGGCAGTAAGGGACAACCGTGAGAGACCGCCCATCGGCAATGTGAACCCACCATATGGAATCGTGGCCGAAGTGCCAGGCGTCAAACCCTTCTCGGGCAAGTCGATGGCTTGCGTGAACCACGAGTGGCGCCTGGTCCAGAAGGTGTTGCTGAAAGCCGGCGTGCCCGTGTATGTTCGCTTCAAGGCACACGGATGGTTTGAGGAATAGGGTAGGTAGCATGCGATATTTAACATGGGTTTTGGCATGTATGCTGCTGTTACCGTCGATGTTGTCAAGCCAACATGCCTATGGTAACTTGGAAGACCTGTGCTCTGGCTTGGTTGTTGAAGTCAGGCATGCCGAGAGCATTGCGGATGGCGTACGGATCCATCCTGGCGGACGCGTGGTGTATGTGGCTCATGGACCGTTGAGCGTCAAGGACTTGCGATTGGCGTGGGAGTCTGACGGACCGCTGAAGATCAAGGCGATCCAAATCGGCATCCGCGAAAGCATCCAGTTGTCGGAAATTATCGTATGGGACAATGCCGACCAAGAGCGGAAAAGCATCAAACGCGCCTGTGGCTTGACGGATTTCGTGACACGATTCCAGTACCAAAGACGTCAAAACCATGCGCATATTACGGCGAACAACCTATTTTTCCTGACTGTTGAGTCCCAGTGCCCTGAAGTTGTCGAGTTTCGTGGCTTGAGGCTGATGGGACGTCGCATGAAGCATGAGGTCTCCGGGGTTTTTGACGATCTTCGCGTCAAGAAAGTGGTTGATGGTAGCGACATTGCGCTGGGTTGGGGCGAATCTCGCCACGAGGTTGTGCTTGGGCGCAAGTACTTGGTTCACGATGCGGGGTTGGGCTTTGCAAGTCTGTCGATTGGCGAACAAGTCGGTGCGTTTCATGTCTTGCATTCGCTGGCTCGTGGCGAGTCTGCCAGTGACGACCACGTAGGAACGTTGTTGATCGAGTACGAAGATGGCGTGTTTGACGCGATCTGCGCCGTAAAGTCCTGGAATATCCAGGTCGAGGATGGTGGCGGGACATGGTGGGGACCGGCGACAACACTTTTGGGGCAGGCAGTCTATCTGCCCAAGGGTGAATATGGGGACCATTGGACGGCAAAATACCAGATGTCCTACCTGAACCCACGCCCAAACGTACCGGTCAAGAGAATCATCCTGTCAAAAAAAGACGACAATTACAAGGTCGAGGGAATCATGTTGGAGCGACCCGAAAGCATCCTGGTTGGTCTTGTCGAACCCGATCGGGCGACCTTCGAGGCAGGGGAGAAGTTGGGTTTCACCATGTACGAATATCGCGCGAAAGCCAATCCGGGACCACCCTCGGTGGCAAGCGTGGAGCTGGTCAAGCCGGATCTGCGAGTCGAGTTGGGGAAACTTGGCTTCCATCGCGAAGGGCATTATTCCTCAGCGCGAGGAGAGGTGACGATACCTGACGATTGGCGGCTGTGCGGTCCCGTCCGCCTAAAACTGTCAAGCGGGATTGCCAGCAGCGAGTTGGGATTGCTGTATCCTCGAGACTGGCGGCCACGACCCAACTACATGTCGATGATCGGAGGCGGGCGTGATCCGAGGCAGGATTATGTGCATCTGAAACGACTTGGCTACGATGCATTCAAACTCCACCTCCCGTGGATCGTGAAGGAAAACGGGGACGTTGACTGGAACGGATGGGAAGACCGATTCAAAACCATCACCGATGCCGGCCTGAAAATTTCTTTCAGAAACCATATCACAAATCGGGTTTTCCCGCACCTTGAACAATGCGCCAGACGTGTCACATACGAAAAGGACAAGGAACCGGAAATCGCAAAATCCTACGACCCCGCTGACGAAACATTCCGAAAAAAACTGGTCGAGTATTATGTCTCCAGCGCTAAGCTTGGGGCGACACGACCGGATCACATCATCTCAATCAATGCAAACTACGGGTTAAGGCAAGGGATCGGAACCGGGAGGCTAACTGTAGGACCGGCGACTTTCCAGGCGTTCCTCAAGTCTCTCCAGAAGGAATTTACGCTTGAGGAGTTCAATCGTGCGACATCGCTGAACTTGGGAAGCTTTTCGGAATTGCAACCTGACCACGTCCTTAATGACAGATCCCGAGTCTTGTTGCCCCGTTTGTCCCGCGTCAACCACCAGCTACTGGCGAGCCTGCAGCGCGAGGTGGTCCGAGAAATCCGTCGGGTCAATCCCGGGATTCACTTGACGTTCAACGCACCATTCCACGTCAACGAACATACCATGCTAGGGCTGACTACCGAGGAATACCTGCGTCTGGCGACGGAGTACGGACCAGGTTCGATCTTCCATGAGACGGCGGATCGATATTGCCTGTCCTTCGCCAAGTGGATGCTGGCCAAGCGGACCTTCGGGCATTTGTACGGAGATGAAGGATGCCAGAATCCGCCTACGTACGAACATAATACGTTCGCCTATTGCTGGATGACCGCCTTCCAATGCTGGGACGCCCTCTATTGCCAGTGGTGGGGAGGAAAGCCGGCGCACCAGAATATCGCCCGCCTCAAACCCGATTTCCAACTGGTCTTCAATGCCGAATATATCCCCGATCCAATCTGCCTGGCAATCTCGCTCAATGCCGCCTTCGAACAACTCCCGGATATGTTCGGAAAACCGCTCCATTCGCAAAATTGGTCGCATTACTCCTTGGCAAACCTGCTCCGGGGAACAAACCTCAATGCCGATCGATACATGGTCGAAGAATTCCCGGAACAAGACCGAAACGTCAAAAGCAAGCTTCTGATCGATGATTCGACCAGAAGCATCAGCCAGAAGTTCGGAGATCGACTGGTTGACTTTATGGAAAAAGGAGGCGTCTTCTTGGGTTCGTTGGCGACGGATTCACTGAATCAATATCGATTCTACGGACGTTTCGGCATTGGCATCAAGGGGCAGGAAGTCGAAGGTTCGGATTTGGTTCGCCATGGAGGCGCATTCCCTGTCGTGGAGAAGCGTGTCGGCAAGGGGAAGTTGGTTGTTTTGACGAAGTGGTGGAGCAATCCGGGCTGGATGCCGGGTGCAACGGAAGAGTTGCGGCGAGATTTTGCGGGATTGCTGAGGCGTTATGGCGAGTTCGAGCCGAATGTCAGTTGCGATGCGGTTCCGTTGTCCGTGATTCCGTATCGTGCCGTCAATGGCGATCTTGTCTTGTATGTCGTAAACCCGACGGTTCGCGCTTTGGATGCGTGCTTTGATGTCAAGGCGTCGCTGATACGTCACGATGGAATTGCACGCGACATGGGGTCGGGACGTGAGCTGGTGATCGAGCGTCGCGGCAATCGCGTGCTGACGCGAACCCAAATCCAGCCAATGGGAGCCGCGACGATTTTGTTTAGGAGTCGTTAAAAAAATCTGGAATTGTTTTGAGCGTGAATGCGAATTTATTGGGGCAAGTAAGGGCTTTTTTTCAAGGTCACCGGGCCGAACAATCCGCTTGGGAGGCTTTCGGCTTCGAATTTTCGCTCCATGGCATCGTAGTAGTCCCGTTGCTTGGGATAGAGCTTCTTCCAGGTCGGGAGCGTATCTTCGGCAAGGATGGCATTGGCCAGGGTATTGATCACGATGATCTTGATTTCGTTCTTGCCTTTTTTGAGCTCGCAGATGATGCGGTAGGGATGCCAGGTACTTGTTGCTAAATCTTCACCATTGACGGTAATTAGGCAGGAGTACTTTACCTCGCCCAAATCCATCATGTACACCCCTGCTTTATCAAGTTCGAATTCGCAACGATATACTGCCTTGCCCGAGAATTCCTTGCCCAAATACTGGGACCAATCGCCAAGCTCAACTGGGATGACAGGGGAATTTTCACTAAAGTCCTCCGTTTCAAGGAAGCGATCCCGTACCCAATTGCGTTGGATTGCCTGCAATGTCCATCCCTCGTTCAGGATCCTTGCCGGGGTGTATTCATCATCCAGCAGTTTGGTAACATGAGTCGCGAATGGGAACAGGTCCTTCTCCAACAAGAACATGGCGGAGGAATGCCTGCCGAAAGTATACTCCACGGAATCTCCCTTGCGATAGGTTGTCAGATTGAACTGATCTCCGTAGCACAAATCGATTTCAGACAATTTCGAGTACTTGGATTTGAAGTTGATCTTCAGTTTTTTCGGAGTGTCGGTTTCGTTGACGATGAAGAAAAGGTCGTAATCCTTGCCTTGCCGCTTGGTGACTCGGATGTCGGGACACGGTGGATCGAGGGTCACCAAGGGCTCGACCTGATCCAATTGCGTTTCATCGAGTACGCGCAAACCGGCTTTCTTGAATTCCTCAACCTTTGCCAGGGCACGGGGATCCATGTCGTGCTCGCGAGGCAATATCAATGTGTCGTAGGTCATCGAGCCGACCTTGACGCCTCGGTTTTTCGAGTAGTTGGCGTCACACAACGCATCGTCATCGACAAAATCGAAATCGACTTGCCTGCGCATCAGTTCCTGGGACGCATTTTCATGGACTTGGGCGGCACGTTCGCCACGGCTGGCGCCTCCCCAAATCGAACGGATGTCGTAGAAGAACATGGTTTTTGCGCACGCACGCCCTTGGCGGAGGAAGTAGCACAGCCAGGTGATGTACTGGTGAAGCGACTTGCTGCAATCCCATTGTGGATCGCCAGGGCCGCAATGGGGACGTGGATTGACGTACAGCAAATGGTCGCGGGTGGACATCTCATAGCAAGACAGAACAAATGTGTTGATGCCGCGTACGGCCTGGTAGTCAACCAGCCACTTGAATTGCTCCTGAGTCAAGCCGTTGCCGAAAACGGCGCCGGTCTCAGACAGCGATAGATCCAGCTTCGATTGACGGGCAATCGACGATGCGTACTTGGGGAAGATGTGCGACCTGCCGCCTGGGAACAATTGACGCCAGATCACGTCGACGCCAGGCATGTCCAACCCACGCAAAACCCGCATGATATGCCCGTATCCATGCAGTACGTTGTTGCGTGGATCATCCTCGCCGCCGAAATGACCGCCTGAGATCAGCTTGTGCTCGCGGCACCAACTGCGGATCGGATACACAAATCTCTCTGCGAACAACTGGGAACGGACATCCTGGTAGTCAATCCTGGCTCGCCGATGCTCCTCGGGGGCATCGTCTGTCGGATCGGCGATCAGGACATCGAGGAAGGGCATGATGTCATAGCCTTTCCGCTCCTTGAAGACTTCTGCGAAGTCCCAGGTCCATGCATGTTTGCAAAAGCATGCCTCGTCTTGAAAGACGTACTTGATGGTCTTGCCGATTTCCTTGGGGACGGCTTCAAGGTGCCGCTGGTGGGTCAAGGCAATGAACGTCTCGGCGACTCCCGGAGTCAGGAGGTTGGGGTAGGCGTAGCGCCCGTCAGGCAATTTTTCCGGCAATGTCTTGATGTACGCCTTTCCATCCTCGCCGCGAGCGATCGCCTGCTGGCGAAAACGATTGGGATCCACTGCCATCACCTGGCCACAGGCATTGCCCGATGGCCAGCCGCCCTCGTCGTACAACCAATAATGCATCCCGATTTTCTTGCAGTGCAAGACCATTTCGCGTACGAAATCGAAGTATTCCTTTGACAAGTACGGGAGATCCAAGCGCGTTTCCATCAGGATAGGCCTGAATTCCGGAGGCTCTGGATGAAAGCAAACGCTTCGCAAGCCTTTGTCAGCCATGTCATCCAGCTGCCATCGGCACTCATCACGGTCGATTTTGTCGTTGATAATCCAAAAATAAGCTGGCGAACATTCGGCTGGCGGGTAAATGACTCGTCTCATTTCAATTCCTTGGAACTTGATGGTAGTGGCAATGCATTCTTGTGAGTTCAAGAAATTTGTTTCATTTTTAAGGATTGTCAAGAGTATTACGCAGTTTTCATTCGTTTGCCCAAAATCAAACCAACGACTACATTACGACATGCTTCAAAACACAACTTAAGTAAAAGGAAATTGACCATGACCAATGCATTTTCACTCAAAACCGGATTCCTCCTCCTGTGTGTGTCAGTAACGGCATTCGCCCAACAAAATGGAGGATACCTTTTCGCACGCATGCACCCGCAAAACTACGGCCGACTTTACTACTCAATCTCACGAAACGGAACCGATTGGATAACGCTGAACGATGGAAAAAACGTCCTCCCCGACTATCTGGGACACCCCGATCTTATCAAGGGAGGAGACGGAAAATGGCACATGATAGGAGTCGTCTTCGGGCAGGGAATCAAGCAGCCGTACCCAGTTCATTGGCAATCCGACAATCTAGTCACCTGGACCCCGACCAACCTTCCGCACCAGGTCATGGCTGTCGATCACCTGGACCATAGAAATGACGGTGGCTGGTTCGGCGCCCCGAAGCTCGCCTACGACCCCGAAACGAAACAGTATGCGATCACCTGGCATGCCGCCAAGAAGAATATGGTAGGAAACCAGCAAAACTGGGAATCGATGCGAACCATGGTCATCCTGACAGCCGATTTCGTCAACTTTACAAAAGCCAAGCACCTCTTCAATTTCACGGAACCGGAACAATCAATGGCAACAATCGATACGATCCTGAAAAAAATCGATGGAACCTGGTATGCGATTATCAAGGACGAGCGCTGGCCTAATACCGTCCCAACAGGAAAGACCATCCGAATTGCCAAGTCAAAAGCAGGAATACTTGGACCATACGAAAACCCGGGTGCACCGGTGACCCCAGCATGGAGAGAAGCGCCGACCTGTGTCCTCTCGCCCGATAACAAACCAAGAATCTATGCCGAACAATATCCCCACAAGTACGAACTCTACCAAGCGGATGCGATGAACGGCCCCTGGAAAAAAGTCGATTTCACACCGCCAGAAGCCAGGCACGGATGCATCGTCCAAATTAACGAGGGCGAATTCAATGCCCTCATGAAGGCATACGGTCCGAAAAACTAGGCCAGTTCCCCAAAAGAAACTGGAAACGGCAACTTAGTTTCTGAACGGCTCCTTGGTATGTGAAGGCTTTCTTGGCATTGGTTTTGTCAGAAAGCCTCCATGTCTCTCTGCTCCTCGAGACAAAAACGAAGTTTCACTTTCTAACTTTTCGTTTTCTGAACTGAAGGCGCTTCCTAGTCCACCCCGGGTGCCTTTCCCGAGGCGAAGGTGCTCCCTAAGACCACCCCGGGTGCCTTTCCTGAACCGAAGTTGCTCCATGGCGCACTTCGGATGCCTTTCCCTGAACTGAAGGTGCTCCATAAGGCCACCCGGGTGCCTTTCCTGAATTGAAAGCACTCCATAGACCACCCCGGGTGCCTTTCCTGAACTGAAGGTACTCCATAAGGCCACCCCGGGTGCCTTTCCTGAACCGAAAGCACTCCATAGACCACCCCGGGTGCCTTTCCCTGAACTGAAGGTGCTCCATAAGGCCCCCCCCGGGTGCCTTTCCTGAATTGAAAGCACTCCATAGACCACCCCGGGTGCCTTTCCTGAACTGAAGGTACTCCATAAGGCCACCCCGGGTGCCTTTCCCGAACTGAAGGTGCTCCATAAGACCACCCCGGGTGCCTTTCTCAAGCTAAAAGCCTTCATAAATCATCCAGGGTGCCTTTGCTGAGCAAAAGCCTTCATGGACCACCCGGGGTGCCTTTCCGTCAAACATAGCGCATCATAAATCACCCGGGTGCTTTCCCGTCAAACATAGCGCATCATAAATCACCCGGGGTGTCCTTACTGATCCAAAAGCCTTCATGGACCACCCCGGGTGCCCTTATTGATCCAAAAGCCTTCATGGACCACCCGGGGTGCCTTTCCGTCAAACATAGCGCATCATAAATCACCCGGGTGCTTTCCCGTCAAACATA
>Ga0123335_1000988_pt1 | contig 47538 bp, 45 predicted proteins | sample BiotimSIPDNA_2_FD_89707 | JGI IMG/M metagenome (GOLD analysis project Ga0123335, IMG submission 89707) | Anaerobic biogas reactor microbial communites from Washington, USA - Biogas_R2 time_0 SIP DNA | ecosystem: Engineered > Bioreactor > Anaerobic > Unclassified | place: Washington, USA...
AGTACGACGAGGTGACGGGGACGGGCGTCCTCGGATACTACCACTGGACCTGCGTCACTCACTTCGAATAGGGCGGGGGTAACCAAGCCAGGTCAACGGTGATAGACTCAAGATCTATTCTCGCAGGAGTTCAAGGGTTCGAATCCCTTCCCCCGCACTTATTTACCAGTAATATTTAACTAACACGATGTCCAATCCGGCATTTCGCATTAACGGTTTGAACGCTCATTAATTTTCCTGCTATCGATTTTTTGAGAATCGATACCCTTAGATGCATTATCAAGGTCTGATTAGGCCAGCGGCATAAATACTTCGAATATAATAGATACATTTTTATAAGAACCTGAATCGTTGACACCGTTTAAACAGATTATACTAAAATTATTATTAACAATAATTGAGCATTAGGTTTGATTTTATGCACATTGAGATAAGCCAAAAATTCTCAATTATGCATAGCCTAACTGCGGAACGCCCATCCAATTATATTCTTGCTGGGCATCTTGGTTTAACCTGACAAATCTCGCTACGTCTACCTCTATCTTCCCTCCGCCGATGATAAGAAGCGTTGGGATGACCTTGCATCTGAAGCGGGAGTCCCTCTCTCGAAGTTCGTCATAGAGATTGTAGTGAACGCATTGGCCGAAGAGTCTAATCTTAAGCCTCATGCTGAACTTGTTAAACAGTTGGGCTCGTTGAAGGACGAGATCAGAATGCTTCAGGAGAGTCGGAAGACGTAGACCTCCCAGAAGGGCTTCTCCATCTCCAGGCCCTTGAGACGAAGACTAGACCTATATAGAGCCGTCCTGATCCCCAAGAGGCGCCTCCTCCCACCCCTCAGGGAGTGGATCGAAGGCTGAGATGGAGAGGGGACGGAGGAGGCAACGTTATTTCCACACAAATTGTGAACGTCAGGAGGACTCATCGCCTATCTCTCTCCCACTTCCCCAAATTTACAGCTAATCCAGGTACTCCCTCGGCCATACCAGGTCGTTTGCGTAATCCGTGAAAACTCCGTCAACCCCGACGAACGCCTTCATGATCTCGTTACCCTCCTTCTCCAAGTCGATATCTGCAAATTCGTCCGGATAGAGGATCTTGGCTATGAGCAAGACGTTCAGGAGGCTCTTGTCATGCGGGTATCCATAGGAATACACGGGAAAGATGGTGTAGACCCGGCCTTCCTGGACTGCTTTTACCGACTGGAGCTCCGGCAAATTCAGGATGAAGTCCACATCGCTACCAGCGAGGAGGATGACGTCGGGGTCCCAGGCGATGATCTGCTCCAGGGCGACATTCAGGTCATCATCCCCGCCGGGGCAGTCTTTTGCGACGTTGATCCCACCTGCCATGATGAGGGGATAGTAGGTATTGACCGTTCGAGTGAAATCTCGCCCCAGCTTGGGGTCGTATAACGTTTTTCCACCGCGCGGAGCGAAGTAGACCGTCGGCTTCTCGCTCTCCGGGATGGTATCGGTGACATCAGTCACCATCTTCACCTTGCTATCTATGAGGGCGATGAAGTCCTCGGCTTCTTGCTCTCTCGAGAGGACCGCTCCTACAGTGAGGGCATCGTTTATTAGCGATTCGTAGGTAAAATTGGGGCCTGCGACGAAGACGGGCGCACCCACGCGCTCTTCTATGTCGTCTGCCTCCAATGCGGACCAGATAGGTGGTAAGATCAGGTCGGGCCTGAGCTGTGCCATCAGTTCATAGTTTGGTGCTCCACTCGGGCCAGAGGAAGCCACCACTGGAAGGTTTTTGAGTCCGCCCGGAACGACCGTTTCCCAGCATTCTTTGCAGGCGGGCTGTTCTTCTTCGGTCGATTCGTTGATCGTCGGGCAGATGCCGCCCCAAGTTGCACTAGCCGAGTCGGTTCCTACAATAAGGTCTCCTGCACCGAGGGCGATCACCATCCGGGTGCCGTCGGGATTAGTGGTGATGATCCGTTCCACGGGCTTATATAGGGTCACCTCTCGGCCTGCCATGTCGATGATCGTCCTCGGGTAATCTTCGTTGATCTGCTCGATCTTCTCCAGCTCCTCGGAGGTGATGTCCCCATCTTCGTGTGAGCTTTGGGCTGCCTCCAGCTCTCCATCTGAAACTATTAAGTCGCCGTCCAAGTCTCCAGGAACCTCCACATCGTAGGTGAAAGCCGACACGATCGCCAGGGAAACCGTGATCGCCAAAAGGAGAATAACATGCGATCTTATGATTCTCCTTGCTATTTCGGATATTTTTTTCATATTTATACACCGTTATTTATAACTTAGTGTTATGATAATATATGAAGTAACAATTATTTATAATTATCTGAAATGAAATGTGGGAATTTGCTGGAAGTTCGGTCACTCCCTCGTCCATACCAGGTAGTTGGCATATTTGATGAATACGCCGTCAATTCCAAGGACAGCCTCAAAGATCTCGTTTCCCTCCATCCCCAGATCTACATCCTGGATCGTTGCTAACGAACCCCGGCCCCAGGAGCGGCCTCAGATCTCTCCACCGGGTCTCCAGCTCACCCGAGATGAGGATGAAGACCAAGGCCGCCGTCCCCCAGCAGGGACCCGGGAGGCCGAGGGTCGTCGACGTTGAAGGTCTGGCGGTTTCACCCCCGACTGAATGTGGGGTTGATGGGGCAAAAGAGTAATTAAGGATCAAAAGATAATGGTATATAACTCTATAATCGAACCGAAAGTCTCCTGGGGGGCAGTCGAGACGATTTTACCATGGCATCGATGACTCCACCAATAGCACCCATCCCCCTGGGGACCGGTTTCCTGCTCCGAAAGCCTCACGAGGTTTTCTTCGAAGCATCGACCTGGCTGAAGTCACAGAACCTCGGAGGCCGGATAGGCGGGCCAACACCGGAGCCATGCGGCTGAATGGTCTCCCGGGGATTTTCTCCCTTTTTACGAGACGCTGTTCCGGCAACGCATCCCCGGAGATCGGAAATCGTATGTCGGTGGGTATCCTGCAGAAGCTAAGGTGAGGTGATGAGAAATGAGGGCAAAGGAATTTGAGAAAGATCTTCGAGGTCGTTTGATCTGTCCTTTGTGCGGGGTTCGGTTCTGGATGAGCAGCCGGAAATCTGGAAGTCCGGTAGTTAAGGCCGACGCCTGGAACTGTCCCTGTTGTGGCGAGAAGTTGAGACTACCTGAGGAGGTCCTGGTGTGACCTGCGAGGGCGTGCCGCTGATGATAACCCCATCCGAGGCAGAAGAGCTCGAACGGCTTTACTGCCATTTTGACAGACTTTCAGCAGAAATGGATCTTGTTCTTAATCGCATTCGCCCATTAACGGATGCGGGTCGATCGGACCTATCTCCGATGGGGGCGAAGAGGTGATCTTCGCCCCACCTCGGTATATCAGGGCCGGCGAGACGACAGGTATAAACTGATCGAAGTCGATTATCATTTATCAAGGCTTACAAAAATATCATGAGTTATGGCGGCGTAAGTCCGAAGATGACCTACGAGGAGATCGTGGAGTGGATGGTGGTGGTTCTGCTGACGGCTTTCGTGGCGGTGATCCTCCTATGAACCTTAACCGCCAGCGACAACGTCAGATGAGGCGGAGGGGCATGGCCTTATGGCTGAGGACTCGGGGACCCTCTCCAATCCCTCGCTGAACTGCCCGATTTGTGGCGGCGAGGGCTATCTTTTGGGCCGGCTGGGTTCCAAGTTCCACTGTCGGTGTCGAGATTGCGGGATAGAATGGAGCGGCGAGGTTCCGGCTGATTATGTGCAGTTGTACTTGGAAGAGTGACTGCTACCTACATTTCCCGTCTCTCTTTATTTGACCTCGATATTTTAAGCTCTCCTGCGATCGGATAACGAGTTGCTGCGCAGAAAGCCCTAACAAGCCATCCCTTCCAAAATGGTGGTACTTATTGGAGACAATCCGATGCAATCGACCATCTTCTTTCAACTACATGGCTATAGATGGTGAGATCAACCCAACTGCGGTAGACTACCTGAGGTTGACCTGCTTTTTATTCGATAGCATGATACGATAAATGGCTATCTGTTACCCACATGGAATCGCGAAGAGCCGAGAAATTAGAATTAGAATTAGAATGCAGACCGGCTTAAACGAACCATACGTAGGAGGCAGAGGTACTAACTCGCTCTCAGCTTATCCAGCGCTCCTGCAGCCGTCTTTCGGACGGCCTCGGATTCATCCTTCGAAGCCAGATGAGTAAGGGGCTCAATTGCTCTTGGATCACCTATCTCACCGAGGGCTTGGGCTGCTCTCCATCGGACGCCGTAATGGTCATCTTTGAGGGCCTCAATTAGATGATCAACTGCATGCGGATCTCCGATCCTTCCAAGCGACTCAGCAGCCGCCTCTCTAACCCACCTGTCCTCATCCTTCGAAGCCAGATCAGTTAACTGCTCCGTTGTCCTAATATCTGATATTCTCCCGAGGGCTAGGGCTGCTTGACGTCGAACCATTACATCCTCGTCTTTGAGAGCTTCGGTCAGAGCTTCTAGCGCCCTTGAATCACCTATGCTGCCGAGAGCAGGAGCGGCTTGCCATCTTACGCTCCAGTCTTTATCTTTGAGAGCTACAGTAAGAGCTTCTACTGCTCTAGGATCGCCGATATGGCCAAGAGCTGAAGCTGCAGCCTGGCGGACCATCACGTCCTCATCCTTGAGCGCCTCGATGAGCGGATCGATCGCCCTGGGATCGCCCATATTGCCAAGAGCCGACGCGGCTACCTGCCGGACCCGTGGGGACTCGTCCTTCAAAGCTCTAATGTGGTCATTAATTATCGGCATTTTAAGCTACCTCGCCAGGAACCGATTTTCGTCTCCCTTTGACTTACCAGATATTATATGCTACTAACAACGAAAAGCGTTTCGGTGCCTCTTGGGATAGAGCCTCACGTACCCGAATATCTAGATAGGGGTAGAGGTATGAGCAAGGTGCTTGAATCTCCTAAAAATAGAAAGCAGAGAAGATTGCACTTCTGCCCAGAAGCGTGTAGGGCGCCATGCAATCTTCGAATCCTCTAAGATATCAATGGAGAGGCTATTATTAATACACGATCCATGCACGGCGAAAGTATTTTGCCGCCACTAGCTATTTAGGGACATGAATGTCACCTTGAGGACGAAAGGAGGAAGGAGTCTGCTGAGGCGATGAAAAGCATACAGAAGCTGAAAGATCTTGCATCCATCTGATGGAGGATCCATTCGGATGGAGCCTCTGTGATATTATGATCAAGGATCCGAAATCTTTATAAGATCCGAACTCCTAAAAATTAGATAAAGATTTTTCTCGATTGTTGTCCCGTAAACGGGGAGGGATAATCCTTGGACCTAAAAGAGAAAATTCTAAACGTAATAAGGGGAGAACACGTAGCAGCAATGGCCACAGTCTCCGAGGGCGAGCCAGCTGTGAGGTTCATGGGCCTATTTGGAAAAGACGACCTGACCCTGGTGGGGGCGACTATGAAGAGCTCCCGGAAGGTACAGCATATTAGAGAGAAACCTGTCGTGGCCATCTCGATATGGTCCGGCGAGAACATCTCGGACCCCTACGTCACGATCGTGAGCATGGCCAAGGTCTACGAGGACCTTGAGACGAAAAGGGGCTTCTGGAAACCGACGCTTGAGCCGTACTTTCAGACGCCGGAGAATCCGGAGTACGTGGTCTTAGAGTTCATCCCCCAGAGGATCGAGTATTACTCGGGAGCAGTGATGGAGGTCTGGGAGCGCTAGGGGGACCTATCTCTATAGAGAAGGCAGCATATACAGAAGACGGAGATCGAAGATAGTTAAGGAGGTCAAGAGGGGCAGCGGAGTGAGGTAGGGCCTCTTTAGTTGCAGAGGGGCTCGTGGCATTCTCGTCGCCCATCAGAGCCGAAGTTGTCTTGTCCTTGGATGCTCAGATCTCTCGTAGCTGGCGAAGGTGCCATAAGCGGTATCGAAGCTCCAATATTGGACCTTAAACCGGTTTGCCATCCCCACGATCATCTCCCAGTGAGCATGGGGGTCCTCTCACTGAGGTTCCAAGACCATCCCCGGTCCAGTGATCCTTCGCAGGCGGTCGCGCTGCGGGTCATGTCGGATTCCGGGGGGATCTTCTCGGTGGATATCTCCTCCTTGTGTATGCCATTTTCGAAAATTTGGGTCTTTTTGACAAATGCGATTGAGCCTGATTTGTTGCGGCACGTGCCGTGCTGGACTCCGGAGAGATTGTGGTGAAGGCAGCGATCGAGGCAGAGGCCCCGCCCGGGTTGGTGAATCTCATCTTAGGATGATAAATTCCTAATAGTAGATGGGATGACATATAAGGGGCGGAGGCTTGAGATGAGGTTGAAATTTATTCTGTTTGTGCTAGCGTTGGTGGCAACGCTGGCGTCACTGGGGTGTGGTCAGACGGCTCTCGATGGGCCAACAATTTTAGCAGAAGACATTTACTTTTTAAATAAAGGGAATATGATCCTCGGCCAGATATTGTACGATATGGGATCTGTGCCGATGGATGATGACCAGATCTTGGATGACCTGAGCTATGCCCTTAATCTCTACCTCGTTTGGAATCCTGATGAGGATATAACCACCGAGACTATTGAAGCCTACGATGAAGCAATCCGTGCAAATCCCCTGAATGCTCAGGCGTGGAATAACAAAGGGGTTGTCTTATGGAATCTTGCTAAATCTGCCGTCTGTTATGAGGATGCATCTTGCACAAGGAATTTTTACGAAGAGGCTATAGCCGCTTATGACGAAGCGATCAGGATCGATCCTGGATACGCCCTAGCCTGGCTGAACAAGGCTTTCGCCCACCGAGACCTCCGTGAAAATTTGGTCCACGAATACCCCGTTTGGTGCGAGGAAGCGGAGGAAGAGAGCGCCCTTCATGAAAGCATTTTTCTGGATACTCTCAGCGAGGCGACCCGGTTAGATCCGGAATTTCTGTTGATAGAGGAGGTACCTTGGGCGCAGATAGATGAGAGGGGACCACCGGAAGTGGCGACGGATGAGGTGAGAGAGCTGGCCCAGTGGGCGATCGGGGCCACCGCGAGCAGCGAGCGCTCGACCGGGGACTGGTCCTCAGCGCAGGCTTGCGGTGAGCCAGATACATATCCCTTCCAAGGAGATATCGGGACCGCCTGGGCCCCAGAGCTAGAGGACGGCGGGTTCGAGTGGCTTGATCTCGAGTATGAGGTGCCGGTCTTGATAAGTCGAGTTGAGATCTACGAGTCCTTAAACCCCGGCGCCATCACGGGTTTGGAGATATACAATCAGAACGGAGGGAGGCATCTGGCGTGGGATGGAACGACACAGCCCGACGCAGCATCCTCCATCACAGTTATCCAGGTCGGGGCTGCTCTTCCGTCTGACCAGATCAGGATAATCCTGGACACGGAAACGGTCTCGGGCTGGAATGAGATCGATGCGGTTGCCATCATCGGCTCTCGGACCAGCTCATCTGAGTCGCAAGAGGCGTTGGCCGAAGCCTCAGAGCTTGAAAGACACATCAAAGACCTACAAGACCCAAATAGCACTATTCGCTCCAATGCGGCAGGCTCACTCTTTGAGCTTCGCGATCCGAGGGCGGTGGTGCCTCTGATTGAGGCTCTCAACGATCCAGATCCAGAGGTCAGAGCCAACGTCGCAAGCGCTCTCGGATGGATCGGAGACGAAAGAGCGGTTGAACCGCTGATCGAGAAGCTGAACGACGAGGATGGCGTTGTGAGGGGCATTGCAGCCGTATCCCTCGGAGCTCTCGGAGATCACAGGGCTGTTGGTCCTTTAATTCAGGCCCTCGATGATGAGGATCCCATCGTCAGGATAAACGCCGCCGTCTCTCTGGGAATGTACCTAAAAGATCCCAGCTCAGTGGAGCCGCTGATCCAGGCCTTGGAGGACCCTGATGGGTTCACCAGATCGAGAGTTGCTTTCGCTCTTGGAGAGCTCGGAGACCCCAGAGCCATCGGTCCACTTACCGAGGCCCTAGATGATGAAGAGAAAGACGTCAGAGAGGAGGCTGCTCTGGCACTGCAGAAGCTCGGTGCCAGGCCCGATAATGCCGTCCCTCCAGAGGACAAGTTGGATGCTGAAGACGAGAAGATCTTCAGCAGCACGAAGGCCTCATCCACCCCTGTCACCGATGAACAGATTGGTGGGACCTCCATCGAGGCTACGAAATATGGGGACGAGGTGGACGATACAATTCTGGAGCTGGAGGATAAATCTGAGTGGGTTAGAGTATATGCTGCCCAGATTCTCGGCGATATCGGTGATCCCAGGGCCGTCGATCCACTCATCCAGGTGCTCCTCAGTGATGAGAGTTTTTTTGTCCGAGAGTATGCTGCCATTGCTCTCGGCGATATCGGTGATCCCCGAGCGGTCGATCCTCTCATCAAGGCCTTGAAGGATGAGGACTCGCTTGTCCGGTCCTACGCTTCCACGGCTCTCGGCAATATCGGTGACCCCCGAGCGGTCGATCCTCTGATCGAGGTATTTAATGACGAATACTGGTTTATCCGCGCCGATGCAGCCCGCGCTCTTGGAAATATCGGCGATACCAGAGCCGTCGATCCTCTGAATCGTCTGGCTTCGATGGACGAGGACGATCGGGTTCGAAGTGCTGCTCAAGAAGCATTGGAGAAGATCCAAGCTGAGTAGCAGGGGCGAAGCTAGAGCGATGCGACGAGCCTCCTCCCCGTATCTCATTTTTATTGCCGAAAATGGGTTTCATCAATATTGATGGAGCTGTAGTCTGCGAAATATGATCCGGAGGCGGGCTTCGTCTTCGAGTTCGTGGAGGGAAGGTGAAGCTGGCGAAGGTCTGCATGAATACTTTCGCTCCCCGAGGTTCTTCCTTTTCTACTATGCGGGGAATGTATCATCTGTAAGGCTTGAGGTGGAGGATGGAGAGTTCCTCCGACCCCAGGCCTAGCCGACGATCGGCGCCCGGGTCGGGAGAGGTCTCCAAAATATAGCCCCCTTCATTTCCCTCTCCCGGCCCCCCCCTTCAACTGCATCTCCAAGCCCTTTGGAGCCGTCAGCTCCATGGAACCCTTGATCGAAGGTACCGGAAGGGAGATCGGCCGGGGGATGATGGCGAGGACCAAGCTCATATCCGCTTAGCGGTCCCCCTGATGGGGGCTCTGGGTGGGTGGCCACTCCGGCGCACTTTGAGGGGTGAGCCGGGTCGGAGGCATCTGATTCAAGACCTCGACTTCAGCTTAATCTCGATCTCAAGCTCGCCATTCTCCAATTCAACTTCCAGCTCGATGGGGGGCTTGCTATCGACGGAGATGGAGACGTCGCCATAGGCCACTTCTACCGCCCCCCCCGCTTCGATCTCCTGGGCAAGATCCCTCAGAAATGCTGACGCCTCGGAGTTGGTCATGGAGAACTTCTGTTTGAACTCGTCGAAACCTTTGTCAGAGCTGAATTTCATGGAGCTTTTTCCCGGCTCGCCTGATAATTTCGCCATGATGATCGTTTGATATGTTTCTGCTCCACCCATTAAAGAGTTTTGGGCATGGTCCCACTATTGGCGTTTGGGCGGAGCGGATCGATTCTCAAACCCCCTCTGAGGATGGGTGAAGCTGTCGTATCGACCTCTCCCCTCGAAACTGGGATAGCCGGGTAGCCGGTCTCAGCCCGTCGAAAGAAGTGCTGAAATGCCAAGTCAATCCGCCGCTGACATATCAACGGCCATGACGGGAACGGGCCTCAATGTGTCCTCGGATCACCTCGCTTGGCCTTCCCCGATAACCCGGCTCGATCACCGTCCCCGGATATACGGACGAATTGATCCCGGTCTTGACGTCGTCGCCTACGATGGCACCCAGTTTCCGTCGGCCGCTATCGACCTTCTCTCCTTTGATGAAGGACTTGATGTTGGCGTCGTCGTGGCGGAGGTTCGCCACGATCGTCCCGGCGCCGAAGTTGCATTTGGACCCTATGACGCTATCTCCGACGTAGCTGAGGTGGGCGACGTTGGTATTGTCCATGATAGCAGAATTTTTGATCTCGACGGCATTTCCGATCCGGACGCGGTCACCGATGCAGGTGTGAGCCCGAATGAAACAGTTCGGTCCGATATCGCAGTCTTTTCCTATCACCACCGGACCGACGATGTAGGATCCGGATCTGACCCTCGACCCCTCGCCTATGATAACGTTTCCGGATAGAGTGGCCCCCGGCTCCACATTCCCCTCGATCCTCCGATCGATCTCCGAGAGGAGGATCTTGTTCGCCTCGAGGACGTCCCAGGGCCTTCCCACCTCGATCCAGTCCTCGATCTCGACGACGCGAACCTCCTCGCCTCGGGATACGAGGACGTTTATCCCGTCGGTCAGCTCGACCTCCCCCCTGACGGACTTATTGACGCCCCTCAGCGCCTCGAATATCGTCTTGCGAAATAGATAGATACCGGCGTTGGCCAAGTCCGACGGCGGGGATCGACTCTTCTCGACGACTGACCTGAGACGATCGCCATCGACCTCGAAGACGCCATACCTCGAGGGGTCCGCCACCCTCTTGGCGGCGACGGCATCGCCTTTAATCTCCAGGAACCTCTTCAAAGATGGCAGATCTGCCAGAACGTCGCCGTTCAGGACCAGGAACCGATCTGTGGCCATATCTTCGGCCATCATCAAGGCGTGGCCCGTCCCCAGCTGCTCACTCTGGACGACGTATTCTATATCTGCACCGAACTCGTTCCCATCGCCGAAGTGGTCGATGATGACTTCAGATCGATAGCCTACAACGAAGACGAATCGGATGACACCTGCCTCCATCGCCCTGTCGACCACATGGTCCAGAAACGGTCTGCCCCCGATCGGGACCATCACCTTGGGCCGGGAGAGGGTGAGCGGCCTCATCCTGCTCCCCTCGCCCGCCGCTAGAACTATCGCTTGCATCCGAATATTCTCCCTATTATCATATCAATCTGAACCGTTCGGCCAGGGACTCTCCAGCCAAGCCAGCCGAGGATACGTCAACCCAAAGGTGGAGATCTCTATAAGGTTCCGTGAAGTTGCCGCCCCGGTAAAGGAGAAACTCCAGCTTCTGGTCGTCGCCAGGATCGGTCAATTTGTAGCTTATCGGCCGCTCCCATGTCTCGTTATGGTCTAACGTCGCCTCCAGCTCCATCATCGTCGTGTTGTTGATGAGAAGGACGATTGAGTAATTCACGAGCTGGTATTCGTGGTTGACTATCCCCACTATCACGGTGCTGTTCTCGCCGGAGGCCACCGATGTAGGATAATCGTAAGCCATCCCCCCGGGCCCCAATATGTAGAACTCGGTGAACTTCTCGCCCTCTTTGGGGGTGACGATCACGTAGACCAGGGCCGATATCGAGCTTATTATGGCTATCACCAGTACGATGGTCAGAATTTTGTCGACCCTGCTCGTCTGGTCCGTCGTCATCTCCTCTTTGAGAGAGTCGAGGGTTTTCTGGAAGGGGACTGAAAATCTATCATCTGCCGGAAGCATCGCCCTCCTCAGGTGGGCTGCGGCCAGAAGGGCGATGGTGAAGACCGATAGGGATACGACCACTGGGACTAGCCTGATCCCCCATGGCGTATAGTTCAGCCCAAGTCCGATCAGGGGGACGACGGCGATGCTCAGACCGAAGCTCAAAGCAGCCCGTTCGATCCCGTCCAGGTCGTCGTCCCGGGGGAAGAGGGCTGCGATCAGGGCGTACCCCGGCAGAAAGAGGACCATGACGAGGCCGACGGGGACTCGGAGCGGCAGATCCGATAGGTGAGGCACCAGGGTCAATAGAAGGGTCAGAACGACGAGGATTGCAGCTGCCGACAGATCTGCGGGCACCCGAATCAGATCGCTGCTTTTTTTAAGTCCATCCAGCTCTTCCACCCCATCTTTATAGGTTATCCACCGCTGAGATAAAGATAAGTACTCTCGATAATCTATCCCAGCTTCATGGGTTTCGCGAAAATGATGCTTATATGCCTTTCCCTAGTTGTGGCAGGGGTTGGCCAAGCCCAAACCTTCGAATCAACGCATCATACAAGCCACCCCGCTGACGGAAACTGGGTAGAGCTCCAGGGAGATGCGGACGTGATGATCCCGGCCGTCAACCTCGCCAGGATCGACGCCTGCTGGACCTACCCCTACTCCATCCATCCCGTCTATATCGAGAACCAGACGATCCGCGGCACCTTCTTCGGCGATCCGTCGCAGGCAGACGGCTGGATCAGAATAATTCCTGCCATCCTCCATTATTCGAGCTTCATGTCGGCGGTCGGAGCCCTCGACGGCACCTTTAACATAACGGATTCGGACGGGGTGGTCGGAGCTTTCTCCTCCAACGCCACCGGTGACGCTTCCTTTTCCATCCCTGGAATGGCGGCTGGGCTGTACGCTCTGTACATCGTTGATGAAACGTCGTCGACCGTTCTCGCAGCCTCTCCTCTTCTCGTGACGGAGAAGGTGATGGAGGTCGCAGCTCCTTCAGAGATCTCTGCTGGCGACCTCTTGCCCGTGAAAGTCCAGGTTGCGAACTGGTCGGAAGGCCGGCCCCTCGTCTTCGGGGCGATCATGCTATCTGACCGAGATTATAGAGGTCTGGACCTGAACATAACCGGCGATGGAACTATAAGCGGGACCCAGATCGCCGTCGCCTGGAAAGATGATGAGTTCGAGATCCAGGGCGATTTTCATCCGGAGTGGGAACTATTCGCGGAGCTATTGATGATATTCCCCGAGAATAGCGCAGCAGCGGTGCAGGATTCTCCCGATGGCGAGGTCGACCTCAACCTGATCACCGAGGAGAGCTGGGTCCCGGGGCCTTACGTTCTTACATGCTGCTCCATCTCTGAAGGGACGGTGGTGGGGATCAACCAGACGGCGGTACTGATATTATGAGTTTGAGGTTCTCAGTCCTTGTTCTGATATTCGTGGTGATGCCGACGGTGGCGGCCTTTGACGTCTCGCCCGCCAACCCAAGTCCCGGAGATGAGCTGACCATCACGGGCACCGCCGCCCCCGGCGAAGAGGTGAGGCTCCGGTCAAGCTTCGAGATGACCATCCCCGTCGAGGGCGGCAGGTACGAGTACGTCGTCGAGGGGGTGGAAGTACCCCAAAAGCCGAACCGGCTTTCGGTCGTCGCGACGAACGTCGATACCCTCACCGCAGGGGTCAAGATGGGGATATGGATCACGATGCCCGTGACGACGAGCGGTGGCACCGCGTCGGTATCCAAATCTGACGTTCCGCCGGGGAGGTACACCCTCAAGATATATGGTGACGCGGTCCCTGGCGCCCCCACCGTCTCGATCAAGGTCGATGCCGAGACCGCCGCCGTAGCCGACTCGGCCGGCGAGTACGAGCTGGCCATGGACACCTCCGGGGTTCCTGCCGGGGAGTACAGGATCCGGGCTGCAGGCGAGGAGAGGGTGATTACCATAGGTGGGACAACGGCCGAACCGAGCCCATCGGATCCAGCGGGCGCCAGCGGCCGCCTAACTTCATCAATGACGAGAGATAAAAGCACCTCGACGGATGGAATCGGCGAAGAGGAAGCTCGAGCCCCTGAAATCCCCGATCCATACTATCGGCAGTTCAAGAAGGCCGACGTCGACAACGTCGATGATATCGTAAGGTACATCGGCACCTCCAGGAATAGGGCGGCGGGCCTGGACGTCTTCGAGAAGGCAGCCTTCTACGAGCATTATCTTACAGGCGTTGGCTTCAACGTCTCCTTTGCCTACACCGAGGAGTTCGGCCGGACCGGAGCCGATCACCTCTGGCTTTTGGTGACGACCAAGAAGGGCGAGGTGATCGAGGTCGACCCCTCTTATGCGAACGTCGGATCTCCGTCCCTCCTTCCCCTGGGGCCGGAGTACGCCCACTACGATCAGAGGTTCGAGGACATCTACGAGGCTAGTGACGGCCTGGGCATCGAGAGGCTCGCCTGGTGGACCGACGAGACCGCCTGGGGCTCCCCAGCGCCATCGAACGCCGTTGAAGAGGTGGTCTCGGTCGCTGCCGGGTCCGAAGGAGAGACTCCCAAGGAAGATAAGGGCTTGATCTCTTGGATTCGCAACCTTCTTTTAGGTTGAACCCCAGATGGTACGGCCTTCAGACGATGGTGTGATGGAACTGAACGAAATCGAGGTCGTCTCGGGGAGAAGAGCCCGGGAACCGCTGCCTTCCGACCTGGTCGCAGTGATGGCCATGCTGGCTCTAGCACTGGCATTCATCCTGGTGATGCCCCTGGCCGACCTCCCCCTCCGCGCCCCCATCGGCCTAGTCCTCGTCCTGGTCCTCCCCGGATACTCCCTCGTCTCTGCTCTATTTCCCCGCGGAGACGGCTTGAACAGAACCTTCCGGGCGCTTCTCAGCATCGTCTCCAGCCTGATCTTGGCCCTAATCGTAGGCCTCGTCCTCAACTTCTCTCCCTGGGGCCTGAAGCTAGGCCCCATCGTGGCGTCCCTCGCCATCACCACCATCTCCTTCGTCTTCCTCGCCCATCTCAGGCGCCTCCAGCTCCCCGCCGAGGATCGGTTCGGCACCGGGTTTGATTGGGACTACAGATCCTTCTTCACATACAGAGACCCGATCCTTCCCGCCTCGATGATAGTGGTCGCTGAAATGTTGATATTCCGGGGCCACCTCGAGGCGGGGATGGTCGTCCATGGCACAAACCTCCTAGCCCTGGTTTTATCCTCAGCCTACGTCGCTGACAGAACCCACCAAGCTCTGATGCTCCTGCCTCTCTTCAGGCTCCTCAACGCCGCAATCCCCATCTTCTTTCAGCTGACCCTCTACTCCTACGCCCTCGTCTATGCGCCGATGTTCATCCCCATCTACCTGATCTTGAAAAACAGCAGTTTTAGCCGCGACGAGATCGGCATAACGTTCCGAAACTTCTGGAAGTACTTGCCCCTGGCGGTGGCCGTCGGCCTCCTGCTGGGCTTTGGCGAGTACAAGGTGATCAGCCCGGAGATGCTCCTCCCCGAAATAAACGTGAAGACCGTCATACAGCTCTCTTTGATCATGATATTTTTTGTGGGGGTGGTCGAGGAGTTCATATTCAGGTCCGTCCTCCAGACGGCCCTCGTCGACTGGGCCGGATCGGCGAAGGGCCTCGTGGCCGCAAGCCTCCTCTTCGGCTTCATGCACAGCGGTTACGGCCTCTACACCGAGATCGCCTACGTCTCGGCGGCGGGCTTGGTATTTGGCATATTCTTCATGAAGACCAAGAGCCTTCCTCTGGTATCATTTCTCCACGGAGTGACCAACATCTCCCTCTTCCTGATAGTGCCGTCCCTATTGAAGTAGGGCGAAAAATGGCAACATAATTATTAAAAATGAAAAAAGAGAGGGACATTCAGAGAATCTCTGCGACCTTGTACAGCACCACAGCGCAGAAAGCCAAGACCAGCGGCAAGATCGTCAGGTTGAAGGACAACTTCAGCCGCTCGTTCCAGAGCTTCGATGCGGATAGTATCTCAGACATGCTGAGAAGGACTATCAGGCATATCACCGATGCTACGCTGATCTCCGCTAGCCCGACGGTGCTGAACATGGTTATCGTTGAAGACATCGTTGAAGACATCGTTGAAGACATCGTTGAAGACATCGTTGAAGACATCGTTGAAGACATCATCGATGACAGCATGGTATCTCTGCACTCCTGATCGGGTTACACCCTCTCATTATTTGATATAGCTCTTGGTTGAAAGGCAAAGTATTAATACTTTTTGAAGCAACGACTTATGTAGGTCCAGGAGGGATTTCGAATTGGCATTAGCTCGAGAATTAGCCACAGTATTTATCCTCACCATATTCGCGGCTGCGCCTGTCTGGGCCGCGGATAACCCCGAGGGTTATTACATAAAAAACGAGCAGAAGCTGGAGCAGGACGTGGCGGGAGAGGGCTTCGTGATGGTCTACCAGAAGGTGAACACCGAGTCCCTGCAGCTCAAAAATTACCTGCACGGCAGCGGGACCATGGACGCCGCGTTCCTGATCAGCTCAAACCAGAGCAGCTCAGGAGGAACGTGCACTCAGGACCAGAATACGCTCGCTTACATAAAAACTGGGAAGGATAGTGACGCATATGCTGGAAATGTATCGTTCCTGGAGCAGAACGAGATGGTCTACTCCCCCGTGGCGATGGCTTACGGGACGGGATATTACGCTGAAAACCCCATAGTCTACAACTCCAAGCTGAAGGAGAGGACCGAGGCCAAGAACTACAATACTGCAGCTTGTGGCGATGGTCAGGGGGTTTCGATGCTCCACCAGATCGAGTACGCCTCTGCTTTCGTGAAGGATATAGGCGTAGAGCTCAAGAACCAAGAGAAGTGGCCACAAAAAGGTTACAGCTCCACGCCCATAAATGGATTCAGCAGCACCAAGATGAAGATCGAGGAAGATGTTACTGAGGGGTCGGTCCACATCGGCCAGCTGATGACCAGAGCAGGTGTCGACTGCAAATCAGGCGATGCGTGGAAGAACCCCCTCATCGAGATCGATGAGAACTACATCGGGACCTTCAAGATCACCAAGAACATGGAGATCTGCACCAGCTGCAAGGGATCAAAGCCGAGGGCTGACTGGCTCACCTGCTGCATAGGCGGCTATGGCACCATGGAGGATTACGACAGGCTCTGGGGGGAGGAGGAGATCTTCGACTGCACCTGTCGCGATAAGGCGTGGGGAGAAGCCTGGAACGACACCTCCAAGGCCCAGTACTGCCCCGAATGCTGATGATAAAAATTGCGTTGGTATTTGAGTGGGCGCTTGTAGCCGTAAGGCCAAGCGCCACTCCCTCCAATTAAACTTCGGGGTCGCGGATGCAGGCAATTCAAATAGATATATAGATCCGATACTATGTAATTGATTTGGCGGATCTCAACTCTTCAATGGTCCTCAGGCACGACCAACCTTGAATGGCCGAATCGTCATTTGAGCTCTGTCGATGACGGCTCGAACCAAGCCTGACCATCTTGCGCCGTTCCTACCAAAAGTTAAAATATATCGGCATCAAACCAAAACTCAAGATGCATCAGATGTTTTAGGGGGAATGAAGCTGAAATCTTACGTTTTGCTGGGATTCTGCGCCCTGGTCTTGGGCGGATTCTTGCTATCGCCCATATCAACCGCGGAGGAGGTGGAGACCGACTATCTTCACTGGAAAGGGACGAAGCTCTATTCTGAGCGGAACTACGAGGAAGCCCTCGGGTATTTTGAGAGGGCTGTAGCCCAGGACTCCAACTATACAAACTCTTGGCTCTACATGGGCCATACGCAGAAAGCGCTCAAAAATTACACCGAGGCCATCGAGTCCTACGAGAGGGCTCTCATCCTCGATCCCAACAGCTCTGGGGCGTGGGACGGCAAGGCGGGAGCTTATGCGGCGATGAACGACTACGAGAACGCCACCCTCGCCGAGACGGAGGCGGCGAGGCTGAGCCCGAGCAGCAAGGGGTACTGGTACAACCTAGGCAATTTCCAGCAGCGATCGGGAAAGTTCAGCGAGTCGTTGAATTCCTTTGACAATGCTACCGCCTTGGATCCGAGCTACAAATACGCGATATACTGGAAAGGCATCTCCGTCATCGCCACCGGCGATCCAGCAGGCTCGATAAAGTACTTCGACGCCGTGATCAAGATCGATCCAGAATTTTATTTGGCCTACAACGCCAAGGGACTAGCTCTGGAGGCCTCCGGCCAATATGATTCAGCTCTCGAAAACTACGATAAGGCTATCGAGCTCAATCCGAACTACTCCCAGGCCAGGAACAATCGGGTTCACGCCCTCATGAGGCTGAAGGATTACCGGGGCGCCATGGAATCGTTCTTGACGCTGTAGAACGGGGAAGGCAGAGGGGTAGAGGGATCTCCTCCGCCCCCCCATCTTCAGTCTTCCATCGACAGGCCGCCTATTTTGAGCTCATCGAGGGTGAAGGTGCCGTTCACCGCTCTCGCGTCCACCGAATAGTTCCCCGATGGAAATCCAGTGGTGTTGATCCCTAGGCTGAACCTGCCGTCGATGATAAGCTTCTTTTCCATCGTCATGGTGAGGTTCACCTGGGTCGCGCCCTCTGCCGCGTCGCCGAAGATCTTGACGTGGTAGCTGCCGGGGGATATCAGGTCGGTCTCCGCCTTTGCCACGCCATCCTCGGTCGCCTCGACCAAGGTGGTGACCCAGGTCCTGATCCGTTCCCCCTGGGGCTTTTTGAGGCCGATGTTGAGGTTTCTCGCGCCCTCGGCGGTGACGGTGAAGTTATTCGGCTTGTTCGGCATGAAGACCCCGGGAAGGTCGAAGGCGTATCCGGTCTTCGAGCCCTTAACGGTCATAGGCGAGGCTATTGGAGGGATGCTGATTCCGACGATATCGTAGCTGTACCTTCCAGAGTGGACGGGCGTCGTAGACTCGACGGTGAACGTCACCAGAATCTCGCCACGGCCCGTCCCCGAAATCGTCTTCACCGAGGGCGAGGGGTATGTGAACTCCGACGATTCGTAATGCGAAGTCCTGTAGGCCGTCGTCGCATAATCGCATATCTTCTGGCCTGATGGGGACGAGCCCGAGGATAGGACTACCTTCTTTAGGATGTAGGGGCCATCCTTGCCGCTCTTCTCGATCGTCCCGCCGTCGAACTCCAGGAGCATGGAATGGCGTCCAGGGTCGAACATTCCATGGTCTATCGACCAGACGACCTCTTCGTCATGGAGGGTGTATAAAAAACCCATCAGACTGTACTCGCCGGAGGTCAGCACCTCTACCTCCGCTTCGACTATCAGAACGTCGTAGAGGCCGTCGCCGTCTATGTCGATGCTTCGATCGGAGTAGTTGCCGGCGAGTTTCGCTTCGCCGGCGATCTCATGGCAGTAAGCCAGTGGAACGAGGAGGATCGAAACGGCGAGGAGGGCAAGAACGGTGGAGACTGTTTTTGATATCTCTTCTTTAGACATTATGTTCACCAGAAAGGGCGCGGCGGACCAAAGGACTCCTCCCTTGAGTACCGTTGTCGCGAGGCATGGGCTAGTTTTTGCTGCAGTGCCGCCCTACCATCAGGTTGGGCGGCATTGAGCGGGGTCGGAGATCCAGAGGAACTTCAATTTCATTGACGGGCCGGGGCCAGCTTCAGACGACGATCTCCGACTGGCCAGTGTTGGGACAGGTACTCTCAGATGGCGGTCTTGGCATCCCCGGCTGGGTCGCCACCGTCATGCTGATGATGTCATCTCTGTTGGCTATATCCCCACCGGCTCTGACCAACGCTGTTATCTTGTTATCGGAGCTCTCAGTGTAATCTATCATCGTATACGTCTTTGTGCCGTCGGTGTTGTACTGGATGGTGGTGGACCTCCAGACTGAGCCATCCTCGGTGGTCGTCATGATGGTTTGAGCAACTGCGTTGCCGTTCTCGTCATATTCCGTCGTCAGGGTGATCCCAGTATTCTGGTCTGACAACTCTGATTTTACAAGCTGTCCATCCGTCGTGTAGATCATCTTCAGGATCTTGCCGGTCACTGGGTCCTGGTACTCGACTACGTTATATTCTATCCCGTCTATTGTCTGGACGCCCTCGGCAGGCTCGATCGTTCCCATCATCGTCTCCATCTCGATCTGGAGATCTGGAAGCAAACCCTCAGCTTCTACTGCCATATTTATTGCGTCTTCTGCAGTCAAGGCCAAGGCTGGAGCAGCCCAAGCGAGCATCGCAAAAGATACGAATGCGACCTTCAACTGTCTCATCATTCTGTTACCTCCCTAAATCAAATTTCATTTACGCGAATTATATCCTCGCCTCTGATATAAGTAAATATCCCCAAAAGTGCAAACCAAAAACTGTTCGGATGTCGGGAGCAGAGCGGGTCCCTCCTGCTCCTCATCTGATGGAGGGTCGGGGAGGGCCTTTTGCAGAGTTTCCGCCCATCTTTCGGTCGGACGGTGGCGGAAGGCCGAAGAATGGAGGCGGATGAGGGGTTTTTTTCGGGTCGGGGGAGTTTGGGCGTCATCGCCCTCCGGGCCGCCGCAGTTTCAGCTCCAGGCCCTCGAGATTCTTTCTCCGATCCTCCTAGCTTTCGCAGCGGCTATCGTAGACCGTTGGATGGCGAAGTACGAGAGGTAGGCGAGGCCGAGGAGCTCGGGGATGAGGATGCCTGGGTTCTCCAGGCCTCTCATCAGCATCTCGAGGTAGCCGAGGACGGTCATATGGGTTTTGACGGGGAAGTCGCCGAGGAGGGGCCAGAGGAAGATGACGGGAGTCGTCCAGATGGTGTCGAGGGCCTGGTGGGCTAGGACGCCGAAGGCGAGGGAGCCGAGGGGCCGGCTCTTCAGGATTGCGGCGATGGCGACGAGGACGAGGAGGAAGAGGAGGGTATGGGCGAAGATCCGGCCCGACCCCATGCTCCCGTAGATGAGGTAGCCGAGGGGTTTGTCGATGAGGTCGGGGAGGATCGACCCCAGGAGGACGAAGGCGAGGTCGGGGCGGAGGCCGAATTTACGGGCAAAGCTTGCCGCGGCGAGGGTGAGCCCCAGGTGGGCGAAGAGGAGCATCGGTATGAATGAGTCTGGGGGTGTAGTTAACTTTTGCTGTTATATACGCAGTTGGCCGAGATGGGGGGGGGTGGGAGGCGAAAAGACTGAAATACAAATGAGTTTAACCTGCGGGAGCGGAGAGGACGGAGCGGGAAGTCCCCATCCTTTAGGGTGGGGATGAAAGCGGAATCCTCCCCTTCATTTCGGCCTACCAATAACTATTTAAGGGAATAATGGGATATACACATTCTGGTAAATCCGATGAAATACAAGCTCAACCGATCTGCACATTCTGTGTACTCACTTCACTATCACTTGGTGGTAGTCATCAAGTACCGAAGGAAAGCACTCTATGACGAAGCGATTCGTGAGAGACTAAAGCAGATCATTTGGAGTTTGTCGGACGAACTTGGAATAGAAATACTCGCACAGGAACCTGCTGAAGATCACCATCATATATTGTTCACAGCGACGCCCACAACCAACTTATCTAACGTCGTGAACGTCATCAAGGGCGTCACATCCCGACGGCTTCGACAAGAATTCCCTCAAACCAAGGAATTTCTTTGGGGCGACTCCTTTTGGTCGAACTCCTACTTCATAGCTAGCACCGGACAGGTGGGCCTCGATGTTCTGATGAGCTATGTAGAATCTCAGATGAAGAGGGAGAAATGATTATCAGCTACCGGTATCCTATATTTCCCAGTAGGGAAGTAGAGCAGAAGTTGGTCGAGGCTCTGGATACCTGTAGATGGCTCTACAACCGTCTCCTGGAGGAGATAAATAAGGCAAGGGAAAGCGGTAAGACGCTCAGAACGTATGATACCCAAAACCTCATTCCTCTCCTGAAGACCGAGAATCCCAACCTCAACAAGGTCTATTCAAAGGTCCTCCAGATGGTTAACTATACCCTCTGGTCCAACATCAAGGGCCTCTCTGCTCTGAAGAAGAATGGTAGAAAGGTAGGGCATCTTAGATTCAAGGGTAAAGGGTGGTACAATACTCTGAACTATAATCAGTCGGGGTTCAAGCTCGATCAGGACCATAGTATACTGAAGCTCTCCAAGATTGGAGAGATAAAGATCAAGCTCCATCGGAAGGTTGAAGGCAATATCAAGGCGGCCCTCATCAAGCGTGCAGGCGATAGATGGTTTGCTTTGATTCAGGCAGAGCAAGAACCAAAGCAATTATCTGAAACAGGTAACGTTGTAGGTCTGGATGTTGGTTTGACATCCTTTGTCGTGGATAGCGATGGAAATTCGGTGGAGAATCCGAGGTTCGCAGAGAAGGCTGCTACAAAGGTCAAGAATATCCAGAGAAAGCTTTCCAGAGCTCAAAAAGGCTCCAATAACCGCCGAAAACTCGTGGATAAGCTGGACAAGGCCCATGAACGGATCAATAACCAGAGGTCCGATTTCCTCCATAAGCTCTCCAGGATGTATGTCAACAGATATGATATCATCTGTGCTGAGGATCTGGATGTCATGGGCTTGAAGGAAAAGGGCAACAATAAAGTCATTCATAGAAACATCCACGATGCCTCCTGGTCAAGGTTCATGTCCATGCTTTCGTACAAGGCTCAAAGTGCTGGTCGAAAGCTGATAGTGGTAGACTCACGCAACACTTCGCAGAGGTGTTCCTTCTGCGGTAGCATTGTGAGAAAGGAACTGTCAGATAGAGTCCACGAATGCCCATATTGTGGTTTCTCATCCAACCGCGACTACAATGCAGCAGTAAACATTCTCTCCACAGGGATGGAACAGCCCGTAGCGCCCATAGAGTCAAAACCTCTACATCACGTTTCTGTGAAGCAAGTCTTGGCGATGAAGTGGGAAGCCCTACCCTTTAGGGTAGGGTAGTTCACAGTTCTTTCAGGATGAGAAAGATCGAGATCGATATTAGAGGGCCGAAGGTGGTGGGTGTGGGCTCCAGGCCCTTTCTCTTTTTGAACGCCATTAACCTCGGCATTGGAAGGTTTTTCGCCTCCAACGCGACCGACGGTGTAGTCGTCCGCGTCGATGGTGATGATGCCGATATCGATCGATACGTCGAGCTTGTCAGATCCGCCTTTCCGGACCACGCCGAGGTCGATGGGATTGAGGTGGCGGACTACGAAGGGAAGGTGATGGAGGCTTCGTTGTTCCTGCAGCTCCTTCAGCTTGAGATGATAGAAATATGCACTTCAGCTCTTCTGAGAAGAAGGGAGCAAGAACCCTCGTCTCCCTGATCTTTGGTTGGCAATAGCCCGTCATCCAGGCATCCAGCGATTCTCACTGCCGACAGGACGGTTTTACGCAAGAGAAGGTCGGTGGCCAGAGGCTCGCGAAGGACTCAGAGATCCCCTTCCCAATCGAAACCCGCCTCTCGGAGGACCTCCTCCAGAGTCCCCATCGCCTCGCACTCCTCTACAAAGGCTTGCGCCGCCTCTTCCAGGGACCGTTTTGCCTCTTCGAGACTCTCCCCAAAGCTGGAGACGTCAAGCTCCGGGGCGAGACCTACAAAAAGATCGTCTTCGCGGAAGAACTCCGCGCGCAATACTATTCGTCGGGCCATTCAATCATATCCGTCCTGTTCTTTAAGATAAGCGCGTTTTGGAAGGAGGGGGGGAAGCGGCCTTGCGAGCCGATAGCGTGCTGGCGGGGCCGGGGGTTCGCAGGCAATGCGCCGCCCTCCCTTGCGGTCGGGCGGTTTTGCGGGGATCGTGGCCTGGCCAGACAGGATGTAGGGCGCAAAACGACCGCACCGCCCAAGGGGGGAGCGCACCCGTCTTCAGGTGAGATCCCGGCTCCCGTTCTTGGCTGCCATATCCCGGGCCGCCCGGCCCGCCGCCTCGTAAGCTTTGGGGAGATAAGATGCGAGGTTGGCGCCGTCGATGGAAATGGGCGCGTCGCCGAGCCGTTTGAGGACGGCTCCCGGGACCTCTGGTGGTCGAGGGCGGGGAGCCACCAGATCCAGATCGTCGCCGGACTCCCAGAACTGGTCGAGCCGTTCTTCGAGGGGCCCCCTATCCAGATCTGGGGGGACGGTCTCGACGGCTTCGACTTGGTCCTGTGGCATGGTCGATGCGCGGCTCTCTCGGAGGGCTTCGATGATCTCGTCTTTCGTCCTACCCCGGAGCTTGAATAAAAGAAACGGGTCCTCGTCGAACTTCTCTGCCATGATGTAATAGACCGCAGCGATGTGTTTGCAGGGGTCTGCCCAGTCCGGGCAGGAGCAATTGGTCTTGATATCCTTTTTACCTGGAAAGAGGGAGCAACCCGCATCGACGAAGGCCTCCTCGATATCCTTCGGCATCTCTCCGGAGAGGAGTTTTGCCGCGAAGACCGCCTTCGAGGCCATGGCATCGATCGCCTTCTTCCAGTCGTCGTCGGAGATCTGCGTCAGCCGGATCTCGAGATCGTAAGGTTTCGACCGGGCTCCCTGAACTTTGGATCTGACGACTCCTTTCCTGACGTCGATGGATATGACCTGGCCTTTTCGGGCGTAGGAGCGGCCCCGGCCGAGCCTCGCCCCCATCTTGAAGGATTCGAGGAGGGCGACCCACCTTTTCGACCACCACTTCTCCCCGATGGCGCCCCGTCTGCTCTTCGCCTTGATGCCGTCTTCGACCTCTTTCGGACTTCTTGGCTCATAATATCCCCAGTAGCCGGGCATCATCGATCATCTCCCTCGATGGCATCCCGGCTCAGGGCCAGGACCTCTCGGAGGTCTTCTGTAGAGAGCTCCGTCAGCCACGCCTCGCCGGCGCCGACCACCGCCTCCGCGAGCTCCTTCTTCTCTTCGATCATCTTATCGATCCGGTCCTCCAGGGTGCCCAAACAGACGAACTTGTGGACGAAGACGTTCTTCTGCTGGCCGATCCGGAAGGCTCGGTCGGTGGCCTGGTTCTCCACCGCCGGGTTCCACCACCGGTCGAAGTGGAATACGCGGTTCGCCGCCGTAAGGTTCAGGCCGAAGCCTCCTGCCTTGAGGGAGAGGACGAAGAGGGGCGGTCCTCCTTCTTCGGACTGGAACCGCTCGATCATCGCATCTCGCCCTCCCTTAGGCGTCCCGCCGTGGAGGAAGAGGACCTCGCAGCCGAGCTTCTCCTGGAGGTGGTGCCTCAGCATGGCGCCCATCCCCGCGAACTGGGTGAATATAAGAGCCTTGTCTCCTTCCGACAAAACCTCGTCCAGCATCTCCTCGAGGCGGGTCAGCTTCCCGGATCGGCCGTCGAGAGGGCTCCCGTCCTGGAGGAAGAGGGCGGGGTGGTTACAGATCTGTTTGAGCTTGGTGAGGGCTGCGAGGATCTGACCTCTCCGGTCGATCCCCGCCGAGGACTCGATCTTTGCCAGCATGTCTTCGACGACGGCGCCGTAGAGGGTCGCCTGTTCTGGGGTGAGGTGGTAGTAGACCTTCGACTCGACCTTATCGGGCAGGTCCTTGATGATGGCCGGATCTGTCTTGAGCCGCCGGAGGATGAAGGGTTGGGTCATCCGCCGGAGGCGTTCGGCTCGGTCGAGGTCCCGGTACCTCTCGATCGGGAGGGCAAAGGTCTCGTGGAACTTCTTGGCCGGGCCCAGGTAGCCGGGGTTTAAAAAGTCCATGATCGACCAGAGCTCTGAGAGGCGGTTTTCGACCGGGGTGCCGGTGAGGGCGATCCGCTGGGCGGCCTTGAGCCTCTTCGCCGTCTTCGTCTGTTTGGCTTGGGGATTTTTGATGTTCTGGGCCTCGTCGAGGACGAGGTTCTCCCAGGATACGGCCGATAGGGCTTCTTCGTCCCGGTAAGCTGTGGCGTAGGTGGTGATGACGAGGTCGTGGCGTTTCGCTTCTTCGCCAACGTTCTTCTCCGATAGCCGGTCGGCGCCGTGGTGGACCATGACCTGGAGGGATGGCGCGAAACGGTCCAGTTCCCGTTGCCAGTTTCCCACCACCGACATGGGGCAGATCAATAGAGACGGCTTCCGGATGTCGCCGGTGGCCCGTTGGTGGAGGAGGAAGGCGATCAGCTCTACGGTCTTGCCGAGGCCCATATCGTCGGCGAGGCACGCCCCAAACCCGAACTGGTGTAGATAGCTGAGCCAGGAGAGGCCCTTGGCCTGATACGGGCGGAGGGTTCCCCTGAAGCTTTCGGGGACGTCGACCGCTTCGATCTCGCCCTTTCCGGTGAGGCGCGTCAGCATATCCCGGATCCTGCCCTCGGCCTCGACCTCCAGGACGGGAAGGTCGCCCTCGATCGCCAGTTCTGCGCCCAAGCCCAGGCGGATCGCCTCCTCCAGGGATATGGGGTCTCGCCGCCTCTTCTCGAAGAACCTTATGGCGGTCTCTATCTCCTCTGGAGGCAGCTCCACCCATTCGCCCCGGACCTGGACGAGGGGCACCTTGAGTTTGATCAGGTTATTGAGCTCCGCCTCGGTGAGGGCGGAGTTGCCGAGGGCGAGCTTCCAGTCGTACTTGACGACGGAGTTCAGGCCGAAGAGGCCCCGGCTAATCTCTAGGTCGGGTTCGGTCTCGTCCTCGAGATCTATGAGCCTCAGCTTCAGGCCGAGGCGCCCTTCCCGCCTCTCCCACCACGACGGGAGGAGGACAGAAAACCCGTTCTGTTCCAGGAGGGGTGCCGATTCTCGGAGGAACCTGTAGGCCTCCTGGGTTTCGAGCTCAAGGCTCGAGGGGCGGGCGGCTTGTAGGCACCGTTCGATCTGGGGGGAGATCCGGGATGCGGTGCCGAGGTCTGCCAGGAGCTGTTCCTGGGGGTTATGGATCTTTCTTTTTAGGAAGGTGGCGGTCTCGGACCGGGCTTTCCAGACCTCCTCAGCCGGGACGAGGAGGCTTTTATCGTCTTTTGCCTGGAAAAATATGCGCAGGTGCCACGATTCGTCGTCGCCATCTCCGGTGGCCGGAGGTGAGTCCAGCCTGAAACAGGTCCGGAAGGGCGCGTCGGGGAAGGGGGGCTTCAGCGAGGATAGCCAGCGGTCGATCTTCTTATAGAAGGCGTTCAGCTCTGGGACGGCTGCTTTCAGTTCGGGGTCTTCGCCTGCTAGCGCCCGGAGGAACTGGTGGGGGAGGGGCGCGGTTTTGGTTGGTCGGCCGCCGAGTTTGGGCTCGAGATCGATCCCTTCGGCGATGAGGGACCGGCGGACGAAGGCGTCGGTCGTCTCGTCGATGAAGCTTGTCACCAGCTGGAGGGGTTTTGGTCCGCCTCTTCCAGGCCTCTTCCTCGACGAGCTCTCCTCCTCGAAGGCGAGGCAGGTTGGTGGAAGGGCTTTTGCCAGGGTTTGAAGCCGGGATTGGTCGTCCTCGTCGATGATCGGCCTCCATCGAGCTTTGCCTTCCTTTGCGATGGGAGCAAACTGTTCGCGGGCGATCATCTCCAGGGAGAGCCTCGCCGCCACGATCCAGAGCCGGAGGGAGCTCGCGAAGGCTATGCCCGGGGGCGGGTGGACGGGCAGATCGAGGAGGATATCGAGGGCAGAATAGGGGTCGAAGGCGAGGGAGTCTATGCGCCACGGGGATAGGCCCGAGGGCTCTTGGTCGATCCGATCTTCCCTGATGAGCCAAGGGGATGGGAGCGGCCCCCTCTTGGTGGCGGGCAGCTTGCATATTATCGGCTCGGCGCCGGAGGGGTTCATCCCGAAGATCGTCGCCATCTCGTCAGTGAGCATCTCTATTGGGACGGCGAAGGGGTGGGGCCTCGTTTTCTTCTTGGATGCTCTTCCCCTCGACGGCTTGACCTCTGCTGGAAGGGCTGACGATTCTGCCCAGAGGTGGAAGCAGGAGCGATCCCAGATCCCGTGCAAGACCAACATTCAGAGGAAGGGGTTTGATGCTTGCCTGGTATAATTATGCTTTTGTGGAGGGGGTAAAGGGCCCGGTTCTTGGATAGCTTGCTGGCGGGGCCTGCGTTCGCAGGCAATGCGCCGCCCGCCCTTCCGGTCGGGCGAAAGATCGTCACCACGGTTCCGTGTAAGCCTGTTCCATCCTCAGGCTGCAGAAAACCATTCTTCGCGGCTTATCTTGGCTTTCCTCAGAATCTCTACCAGTAGGCTTGCTCCTATCACCTCGCCGTGGTGGGGGTTGGGTATTGTAACGTAAAGATGGTTCCGTAAGCATGACCGGATCCTGAATAGGGCCCATCGAAGCCCAGTTTACTCAGCCTCCGGATGAGCCTCGGCTCTGGAGACAGGAACGAGCCTGGACCATGGCCATCGGCTCCGTGGAGACTATTATGGCAGCGTCTCCGATCACCGGGATGGAGTCGCCCATCGCAAGGCGCAGCGCAATCCAGCCTTCGATGACGGATATCAGCTCCTTTCGGCACTCTTCGACCGTCGCACCTGCGGCCCAGACGCCCTCTAGCTCCGGTACCTCTCCAAAGACCGGCAACGTGTCTTCTATTAGCTTGTACTCCGCCTTATCCAGGGCTGCCTGGATGTATTCTGCGAACGTGACTGCTCCCTACCCCTGAAGGGGTAAGGCTTCCATCGATTCGATACGAAGAGATTGCAGCCCCAATCTCAGAATGTTGATCGCCGCGTTCTCGTCTCGGTCCATGACAAGCCCGCACTGAGGACATTCATGGACCCGATCAGAGAGCGACTTAGGCACCTTAAGACCACACCTAGAGCACATCTGACTTGTGTTCCTGGGATCTACCAGCACCACCACAGAACCAGCTTCTACCGCTTTGTTTTGGGTGGTTGTTACCAGCATCCTCCAGGCTGCATCTGAGATGCTCTTAGCCAGACGGTGGTTTTGAAGCATATTTTTGATGTTTAAATCTTCAAAGGCTATTACTCCAAATCTATCAACCAGAGTTTTGCTGAGTTGGTGAGCAAAATCCGACCGCTTGTTCGCGATACGTTCATGGACTCGGTGGACCGCCTTAAGCGCCTTCCTTCTCTCAGGAGTATCGTTAGCACATTTCGATAGCCGCCTTTGCGCTTTAGCCAAAGCTCGCTCTTCAGATCTGAAGAATCGGGGGTTATCGATCTTTTCCCCGGTGGACATGGTGATGAAACTGGAGAGACCGACATCCACTCCCACAACCGATCCGTCATTGAAGGGCACATCCGGATCGGGGAGTTCGACGGTCAGACATATGAACCATTTTCCTGTCGGGTATCGATGGACGGTACACCGCTTGATCTTCCCTTCGATCGCTCGGTGAAGCTTGATCTTGACATCGCCTATCTTGGAGAGGTATAGCTTGCCTGATTTGAGCTTAAATCCCATCTGAGGATAGGTGAAGCTGTCGTATCGGCCTTTCCCCTTGAACCTGGGATAGCCGGGTTTCTCACCGTTCTTAACCCGTCTGAAGAAGTGCTGAAATGCCAGGTCTACACGTTGCTGGCATTCCTGTAGGACTTGCGAGAACACCTCTTTAAGTTCTGACCGATCCCGTTTCCAATCGGGGAGGAGCTGATGGGTCTCATATTTAGAAACCGATTTGCCATCTTTTTCCCAAGCGTCTTTTCGGTATGCTAAGGTTCTGTTATAGACCTGCCTACACAGTTCTAACGTATCCTCCAGCTTTCGCTTTTGGGATTTAGTCGGGTATATGCGGAACTTGTAGGCTTTGATCATCGTTTCTATCCTTATGTGGTTGTGGCTATATATAGATTGTCGCATAAGAGCTGAGGTTATTGGACGGCATTCATCCCCTCCCTTAAAAGGGAGGTGTCTTCTGCCTGCTTTTCTATAACGGAATATTGTTGGCTGGTGATGGATTTAACCCTATCCCGAATCGATGCTAGCTATCTTGCTCCGAGAGATCGAACGGATGCGCGTCATCTCCGGAGGGGGACCCAGAGTTCGATGCTCCGGGTGACAGGGGTGGGATTTGAGGAGCCTGCGGCCAGGATGACGGCTTTGACGTCGCGATCCAAGTCAACAATATAGGAAGGTAGGAAGGGTCTTGCAGGCGATGGGCGACCTGAATGGAGCTAAAGAACAATACGAGGGCGCTCTTCCGATATTCCAGAATCGTCTGGGAGAAAACCACCCTCGTACTAAAGCCGTGCAGGGTCAGTTGGAGAAAGTTATGATCTCCTGAAATCAGAGCGCTTTGGGTCCGTATCTCGATCATCAGACCTGGAAGCCGGAAGAATCGATCGCAATATGCGATTGACCGTCTTTTGGCGATTCTCAGCGTCCTCTGCCGCCACTTTCAGCAGAGATTCTCCGTCAATCTCTAAGTCCTTGCTCTTGAAAGATACATCCAGCATGTACTCTTCGCCGTCATCATCGACGGCAAAAAGGTGGCAAGCTGGGTGATAATGCTCGTCAGCGTGCATGACCCAACCTCCGCAATTATAGATGCGGATCCTCTCCGGCATTTCTTCAGTCGGCGGATGCGCTCCCCAGCCGCCATGGTGCGTATCCCCATAAACAAAGGTCATGTCTCCCGTGAGCATTCCATTCTGCTCAAGGTAGCTCCTCATATGGGGGAGGAAGTAGTCCTTCCATCTTCGAACGGAGTCGTCCTGATCGCTGATCTTCCAGATCCGATTCTTGTTAGATGGAAGCTGCAGCTCGTCCCAAGAGAGGAGGACGCTTTCGTCGGTGATCCTTCGCCTTTTCCGATCTTCAAGGGGGACGCTGCTCAGTCTAGCCCGGAGCATTGTGAGCAGATACCAGAAGTCATCGGATTTTGAAGTAGGGTTGTTCTTCGAGCTGACCCATAACGAGTCCACAAAGGGTGCTACAGCCTCTTCAAGCCCCTCCAGGTCTCTGGCCTTGGTCACATCGCAATCCGATTCGATATTGATGTGACCCAAAATACTGTCTAGCCCCGAATAATCAACGATCCTCTTCATCTTATCGGGGAGGCAGACATCCCGCCTGAAATGGGTGCCATGTGTAAAAATATATGTTCTGTCTTCGCGAGATCGATTTTTAATCTGGGTTGCATACAATGGATTAGCGACGATAAAATCGAAGCTATCCGGCATATTCCTCATGGAGCTGCCATGGGGGTAACCAAAAAATATAGATAACAGTTCTTCGGCCCAGGGCTTATATCTCTCGTCGTCGCAACGTTTGCCATCCTTGATGACGAACTCTCCGGAGGGCTTGGTGTAACCACTTTGATGTTTTTTCGAAGAAAATCGTTTTCTCATGAGATAGCTCGTCCACAAGGTATGATCGTGATTTCCTGGAATGTATACCCCTCTTCTGATATCTGCCGCGCTCCCCAAAGTTCTGATCAATGCGCCAGTATGAGTTATAATCTGAGATGTGGATGCGAGGGCTCGATCGGGAATATCCCCCAGGAGGATCATCTCCTCAACCTCAAACCTCCGTTCAGGGTCGTCAGGGCTGAAGCTCTTCCGAAGAACCCGCCATAAGTGCTGGAGGCCGATGGGATACGAGAGGAGGGAGGTATCCTCTCCTACGTGAGTGTCCGAGATGGCAAGAATCTTCAGTTTCATCATCATAAATTTCTCGTCTTAAAACTTATAAGGCTATGCAATTTGAGAGATGGTCCCTGCGGCCCTCTCACCCATCTAGCCAATTCGGCCAGACTATCTCAAGCTCTTAAGGATGGTGTCGGGTCCACGACGGATTGGGAGAAGGGGCCGGCCCCTCCGGGCGGTGGTCGGAGGAGAAGAGCCCGAGCTTTGCCGACTATCCTCCGGATATCGGCGTTCTCCGGGGAGCGTTCGTCGGCTCAGCTGCGGACCTCACGCCTTCGTCAACGTGACGAGACCGCCGCCAGCCGTCCGACCGTCTGACCATCCATCGTCCATCGTCCATGACCGCTTCATCAAGGGGCAGAACGCTGGGATCACGCAGATTACTCCGTTGGGCGCCATGCCACCGACTCGGCGGCACCCTCGGTTCAGAGCTGCAGCCACCTCTACGACCCTTCAACCCTTCAGACGGCCGATATCAGTTTCGGGCCGAGGGTCTTCGGGGGGGGAGGCGCGTTTTTTGCTGCGGGTGGTCTATCAAGCTGGCTAGGCCGGAAGCCAAAAGATTTATTATACCTTAACTCCTCAGAGGGGCGGGGAACAGTATCAGATCCGAGCGTATCTGATCCCCGCCGGAGAAGGCGCCTTGCGTCCGAATTGATCTGATGATAGGAGGGTGCTAGGCGGATGGGGCGGAGGCCATCTTCCGGAAAGCGTTTTGAGCTTATATTCTCATAAGTGTATTTAATTAACGGGCCTCAACTCCCTCAACTCTCTCCCAGCGAATAACTCCATCTCGATCGAGGGATCCATCGGCCATGACCAGGAAGTACGCGATAACGGGGGGAGCCGGGTTCATCGGCTCGAACCTGGCGGAGGCCCTGGCCGACGGAAATGAGGTGGTGGTCGTCGACGACCTCTCGGCCGGGAGAAAAGAGAACCTGGCGGGGCAGAACGTTGACCTTGTCGAGGGGAGCATCCTCGACCTCGATCTCCTGAAAGAGGCCTTCGAGGGGTGCGCCTGCGTCTTCCACGAGGCGGCGATCGCCTCGGTCCAGAGGTCGGTCGAGGACCCGATATTTACGAGCCGGGTGGGAGTCGAGGGGACGCTGAACGTCCTCGTCGCCGCCCGGGATGCAGGAGCCGAGAAAGTCATCTTCGCCTCTTCGGCGGCGGTCTACGGCGACACGCCAGCTCTTCCCAAGAGGGAGGATATGAGGCCGGAGCCGAAGTCCCCCTACGCCGCCGGAAAGCTCGCGGGAGAGGGGTTCTGCATCGCCTTCAACGAGGTCTACGGGATGAGAAACGTCGTTCTTCGCTACTTCAACGTCTACGGGCCGCGGCAGGACCCCAACTCGGAGTACGCCGCCGTCATCCCCAAGTTCGTCTCTGCATACCTCGCAGGAGATGCGCCGTTGATCTTCGGGGATGGGGAGCAGACGAGGGACTTCGTCTACGTTAAGGACGTGGTGAGGGCGAATATCCTGGCGAGCAAGGGTTGCGTCCCGGGGGTCTACAACATCGCCAGCGGGACGAGGACGAGCCTCAATGAGCTCTCCCGGCTTGTAAAAGAGATCACTGGGTCGAAGGTCGAGGCGGCCTATTCGAAGGCGAGGGCCGGGGATATCAGGGATTCGGTGGCGGATATAGGGCTTGCAGAGGAGATCGGGTATTCTCCAAGTTACACCATGGAAGAAGGACTTCGAGACGCAATTCGATGGTATCGGCTATTGGATTGGGGTAATCATGTATAAGAATCGTACAATAGCAGTTGTAGTTCCATCATATAACGAAGAAGACTTAATTTCAGATACACTAAAATCGATTCCACAGTTCGTAGATAGAATTTTTGTCGTGAATGACGGATCTGAAGACTCCACAGGAACCAAAATAGATGAATTATCTCAAAATGATCCTAGAATCTCACATATATTGCATGAAAGAAATAAAGGTGTAGGTGCTGCAGTAATTTCTGGTTATAAGAGCTCTCTCGCAGAAGAGTTTGATATCACTGTCGTTATGGATGGCGATAATCAAATGGATCCAAAGTATGTCGCTGCCCTTTTAGATCCTATAGTGGATGGAAAAGCAGATTATACAAAAGGTAACAGGCTCCTGAATCCAGACTACCGAAAAGGTATGAGCAAATGGAGATTATTTGGAAATTCTATACTTACAATTTTAACTAAATTCTCATCGGGATACTGGCAATTAATGGATCCTCAGAACGCATTTACCGCGATATCAAGAGACGTATTGGAGAGAATCGATCTAGATTCAGTTTACCCTCGGTACGGTTACCCGAATGATTTGCTTGCTAAGATGAACGTATTTGGATTCAGAGTTATAAATATACCTCATCCTGCTAGGTATGGCAAGGAGAAATCGAAGATCAAGTATGGAAGGTATATTCTCAAAGTATCCAATCTGCTCTTGATGAACTTTTTTTGGAGACTCAAAACGAAGTACATTTTGATAAACTTCCATCCATTGATATTCTTCTATATATTTGGCATATTAATGGTGCCTTTAGGCGTTATTGGGGGGATATATACTATACATAATAAATTGTTGTTCGGAGAGGCATTATTTATTCGAGGTGTCTTATCAGCATTACTGGCTATAATTGGCATACAGTTATTTCTTTTCGCCATGCTGTTTGATATGCAGATGGAGAATTACCGCATATAGATATTAATTAATCTGATGGTGTGATTCCTATGAAAGATTTGATTCAAAAAGTAGAATCGAGAAACGCGGTAATTGGGGTACTCGGCATGGGGTACGTAGGACTGCCTTTGGCCATATCCTTTGCTAAGAGGTTTAATGTAATTGGGTTTGATATTAACCAAGTATTGATCAATAATCTACGGCTTGGGCAGTCACATATATCAGATGTATCTGACGACGAAATCAAGCATGTTTTATGCCGATCATTTTATCCAACATCAGAGTCGTCCGAATTAAAAGAATGCGATATCATGATAATTTGTGTGCCTACCCCCCTAACAAAAGATAAAAAACCCGACCTCAGCTATATCACAGGAGCATGTAAAACAATATCGAGTTTTCTCAGGAAAGGCCAGTTTGTAATTCTTGAGAGTACGACATATCCCGGAACTACGAACGAGATCATGGTTCCAATGCTTGAAACAAGTCACCTCGAAGCAGGAACGGACTTCGGAGTTGCTTTCTCTCCGGAAAGGATAGATCCGGGAAATAAGGATTATACAATCGACAAAATCCCCAAAGTTGTTGGAGGCATAAATGAAGAATGCACAAAGATAGCGGCCTTGATTTATAAATCAATAATAAATGACATAGTATGCGTCAAGGATGCAAAAACAGCGGAAGCTGTTAAGATGGTGGAAAACGTATTTAGAAACGTGAATATCGCATTAGTTAATGAGCTCGCGTTAATTTTCGAGAAGATGGGCATTAATTGCTGGGAAGTTATCAAAGCGGCGTCGACAAAGCCCTATGGATATACTCCGTTCTATCCAGGACCCGGCGTGGGTGGGCACTGCATACCTCTGGACCCGTTTTATCTGTCCTATCAAGCAAAACGGTATGGAATAATTCCTCGATTTATAGAGACGTCTGGAGAAATTAACGAGTTCATGAAGGTCCATGTCATCAATCTGATACGGAAAGGGTTGGATGATAAAAATAAAAAGATCTTCGGTGCGAAAATACTTGTTTTGGGGCTAGGATATAAAAAAAATATAGAAGATGTTCGGGAGTCGCCGTCTAAAGATATCATAGAAGAACTCGTCGTGTCCGGCGCAGATGTTACTGTATTTGATCCATTTGCGAGATCTATAAGGACGGAAGTAGGTGAGTTCTTTTCCCAGGCCAGTATTTGTGATGCGTTTAATGATATCGATTGTGCAGTATTTATGGTAGATCACGATATTTTTAAAAACATAGATCTAGTTAAATTAACTTCAGAAAACAGTTTTCCATTGATTATAGATTGTAAAAATATATTTTATAAATTTAATGGTCATGGATTACTAGGTCTAGGTCGCGGTGATATTAACCGAAATGCAACAATAATCAAGGAGAATGTATGAAGCTGGCTGTCGTTCTCGGGACTCGACCTTTTGGAAGATCAGAGGTGATTTTATTAAAACACTTATTCTAGCTAGCACGTTTCCCAGATGGGAAGAAGATACTATACCCAGATTTATTTATGATTTATCAAAAAATCTCAGTGATAATAAGGTCGATATTTTTGTTTTAGCACCCCACCACGCAGGAGCCGAAATATCTGAAGAGATGGCAGGAGTTAAAGTATATCGATTCCCTTATTTTTATCCAAAGGCACTTCAGTGTTTAGCTTATGGAAATGGGATTGTACCAAATATCAAAAACAATAGATTAGCCAAATTTCAAATTCCTTTCTTATGTTTTTTCGAACTCATTTATACCATGAAGATTGTCAGACGAGAACATATAGATATTGTTAATTCACAATGGTTCGTACCTCAAAGTTTAGCAGGAGCTATATGCAAAAAACTGTTACGAACTACCCACGTTTCAACAATCCATGCTGCAGATATTTTCTGTTTAGAGCGATTGCCATTTAAAAGAATATTCGGTGATTTTATAGTGAAAAATAGCGACACAATTATTGTAGTGAGTTCATATATCCGCGATGTTTTGTTGGGGCTGACGTCAAAAGAATTGAGAGAAGAAGCCAAACAAAAAATTATAGTTATTCCGATGGGTGTTTATACAAATATGTATAAGAACAACGACGCAAGTAAATCGGATCTTAAAAGAAAATATGACATCACTTCAGAATATGTTCTGCTTTTTTTAGGCAGATTAGCCGAAAAGAAGGGTATACCATATTTAATAAATGCTTTGCCTAAAATATTAGATAAATATGAGAATATAAGCCTGCTGATATGCGGAGATGGATTGTTGAAAGCGGATTTAGAGACCCTTGTCAAGGATTTAGGGTTAGAATCTAATGTTAGATTTGCAGGTTTCGTTACAGACGACGAAAAATATGATTATATAAAATTATCAGATATTATTATCATTCCCTCAATAGTAACAGAATCTGGAGACACTGAAGGACTGCCTGTTGTAATCCTCGAAGGATTAGCCGCTGGAAAACCGGTCATTGCAAGCAATGTTAGTGGTATTAAAGATGTTATAAAAAACAGCTGGAATGGAATATTAGTTGAACAAAAAAGTTCAGAGCAAATCGCGACTCAAGTATTAAGACTATTAAATGATGAGGAGCTAAGGATATATCTAGGAGAAAATGCTCTTATTTCTAGCGCCAATTATGATTGGAAAACAATCTCTGACATGTATATAGACATATTTAAGAGATCTATGTGATGAAATCTATCAATAGCAACTCTTCGCAAGTCTCGATGAGGGCAATAAAATGAGGTTAGGATCTTATTACAGATATCTAGTTGTTGACAAATTGAATTTGCCGCTATCAGGAAATAGAATTCTTGACGTAGGTTGTAATGATGGATTTATGTTATCACACGTCAATTCGAAGAATAAAATCGGCATCGATATTAATCCAGTTATGCGATATAATGATATATTTTATATTAACTCTGATTTCATAATATATGACTTCGAAGGAACGAGATTTAATAAAATTTTTGCATTCGATGTTATAGAACATATTAAGGATGATGAAAAATTTATAAAAAAAATTGTTCATTTATTGGAGCCGAATGGTCAAGCTATGCTAAGTACTCCAACTAAAGAAATTAGCATATTTCCAAAATTTCTCCAGAATTGGATAGATGAAAGATGGGAACATAACTACAGGAGGGGATATGAACCAGAAGAAATTGAACAATTTCTAATTGAGGAAATTTCAAACGGTATTATTAACCTTAATATAATGTATTGGAATTGTCCATATTTCAGATTTTTTTACTTGCCCCTAAGTTTGCTGTGGAGGATATCTTCTAACACCGCAATGAAATTATTAAGTTATATTATAATATTAGATGAAAAATACAAAAACGGAACGCAGGGATACATATTTATATTTATATTAAAGCGTCTTTAAGATAACAAAGGTTGGGCTATAATGAGTAAACTTTTCATGCTGATTACATCACTAGAGGGCGGTGGAGCACAACGAGTTGTATCGCTATTAAGTATGAATTTAAATCACGATATTGAGCGTGAGGTGATATTATTATCATCGAATAATATTGCTTATCCGACAATCTTTCCTCCTGTGTCACTGGATGTAATAACGCCGAATGGCAATAGGAGTATTATCTGTTATACGAAATATCTAATAGTTGGGTTATTTAGATATAAGCGACTTATAAAAAACTATAATCCGGACTGTTCAATAAGTTTTTTGGTTTTAGATAATTTTATAAATATACTTTCCAGTTTTAAAAATAATAAAATAAAAACTGTTATATCTGCGCATATCGCTCTTTCAATGAAGTTTCAGGGGTCTTTAACGGGAAAGTTATGTAATAATATTATTAAATTATTGTACAATCGTTCCGATATTATAATAGCTGTTTCGGAAGGGGTGAAACAGGAGCTAATTGATCAATATGATATATCTAAGGATAAAATTTCTGTTATGTATAATCCCGTTGATCGAAATAATATTCAACGACTATCATTAGAAACCATTGAAGATGAACCATGGTTTAATGAAGACATTCCTATTATAATCACGGTGGGTAGATTAGCGAAACAAAAGGGACATTGGCATTTAATAAGAGCTTTTAGGAAAGTTGTAAATGAATCAAAATGCAGGTTGTTGATACGAGGTGATGGTGAGCTTAAGCAATATCTAGAAAAATTAATCCAAGAGCTAGATATGGGAAATTATATAAAGATTCTTGGTTGGAAAACAAATCCTTATAAATATATGTCACGGTCACATATTTATGTATCTCCCTCGTTATGGGAAGCTTTGCCTTATGTGCTCATTGAGGCAATGACATGTGGATGCCCAATTATTTCTACTGATTGTAAATACGGGCCGTCAGAAATTTTAAATAATGGAGAATATGGTATACTTATCCCACCACCAGATGGATTGTTTTATAATTTTGATGCACCATTAACCATTGAAGAAGAAGCTATGGCGAATTCTATCCTGGATCTTTTAAATGATCCGTTTTTGCGTGAATATTACTCAAATAAGTCAAAACTAAGGAGCAAAGATTTTGATTTAGATGAATCATTAAAAAAATACGAGACTTTGATCACTTCATAGTTATGGCAGTATGCTTGGACGAGAGCACTAGTCCCCAGATAGTTTGGTGATTTTATTGAAAAAGGAAAATTCGATAATAAAAATTGCTAGATCAGGGCTTTGTATCGGATGCGGTATGTGTATCGCAGTTTGCCCTAATAACGCCATTGAATTGATGATCGACGGTAGAAAAGGGATTTACCTACCTATTATATCAACCCAAAAGTGTAATGATTGTGGTGCATGTGTTAAAAGTTGTCCAGGAATGGGTATAGATTTTAAAAAATATAATTTAAATATATTCGGAGAATTCCCAGACGATTTACTTTTAGGAAATCACATAAAAAGCTACAGTGGTTTTGCTTGCGATAAAACTGTTAGGATTAATTCGTCGTCAGGTGGTTTAATTACTGCTTTATTAATTCATGCATTAGAGCATAATTTGATCGATGGGGCCCTTGTCACCAGAATGAAAAGAGAATCTCCGTTGGAGCCCGAATCATTTATAGCGAGAACTCCTAAAGAAATTATTGACTCTTCTAAATCAAAATATTGCCCTGTGCCTTTTAATGCTGGCATAAGGGAAATATTAAACTCTGAAAAAGATGAACGATTTGCGGTTGTTGGGTTGCCATGCCATATACATGGCATCCGAAAGCTGGAGGATCAGAGTAAAATAGTCAGGAATAAAATACCGTTTCATTTGGGATTATTCTGTACGCATACGCCAACTTTTGCGGGGACAGAATTTTTATTAGATAAAATACTTACTTTAAAAAAGTCGGATATAAAAAATATGCATTATCGAGGAAGTGGGTGGCCTGGGCTCATGAAGATACAAACAAAAAACGACCGAACAATAGAATTTCAATATTCGGGAATATGGGATAAGGAATTAGTAAGTGTAGGTAATATAGTAATGTCTTTTATTCATCCAAGATGTTGTCAATGCATAGATGGTAGTAATGAGCTGGCAGATATCTCTTTTGCAGACGCTTGGAATGATAAATATAGAAATGACGTATTGGGTAGGTCTTTCATAATATCTAGAAATAAAATCGGCCAGGATATTTTGCGGTCAGCAGCAGAATCCGGTAAAATAGAAATAAACGAAATTGACAGTAAAGAAATAAAAGAATCGCAAAAAATGCTAGAATTTAAAAAAAGAAGATTTCATTCATTGAGACGGTTATATAAGACAATAGGGAAAAGTTATCCTGAGTACAATTACGAATTTAAAATAAGTGATCCAAGATCATTATATCGTTCAGTTTTATTTGAGCACATGTGGAGGAACATTGTAAGATATCACCCTTCTCTATGGTCTTTTCATAAACTTTATTTATTTAAAAAGCTCAATTATAGTGCTCAGGAACTGTCTCATCTACGAAAGCAGGCCACCCAACAACAAACAGAAACAGTATTGAGAACTCAATAAAAGTCAAACAGCACACCTCCCAGCAAGCTGCGAGGTATTCATTTAGAGCCTATTTCAAAATGGTGTTGCTTACTGGTTTTCTCCAATTGGACCCGCATAAGCAAAAATCACCCCCCTTGGCCTCAAATGGCCTGCAAAATTTGATTCGCGATGGCGGTGAAGGCTAGTATAAATAGTTCTGAAACAGCCTCTTAAAAAGAAGGCTCTTCGCTATCCAGTGTGGATACAGATCATGCAAATGCTGCCATGGAGCCCATGATACATCTCATGATCGTCCGAAATCTCAGAAGAACAGCTAGATGCCAAAAATAACTTCGTATTGAGCAGATATTTACGATTTGATATTTATGATTCAGTATTTTAATGATTCATTGTATAAAAATACATTTTTCATTGTATTAACAAGAATGTTCAATGAGGCCTGTGGATTCTTCTTTTGGATGGCGGCTGCTAAGATATATTCTGTAGAAGATGTAGGAATTGCAGTAGCTTTAATATCTGTCCAAGGATTATTGATTCTTTTATCAAGACTGGGTTTTGATGTGACTTTGATTCGTTTCTATCCCCTAAACGAAAAAATGAGGGTATTGAGCTCAGTTTTAATTATTACAACTGCATCAACTTTTTTAATTGTAGTATTTTATTTTATTTTATTTTATCAAAACTCAGAGGGCGTTTTAATCCAAAACAAAAGTTATATGATTATCTTTCTATTTGCGACTTTGGCAAACTCTATATCCACCATAATAGGTACGGCTTTTGTATCTGATAGAAAAGGAAACCTCTATTTTTATCAAAATATTCTAATGGGTCTGAGGATTCCTCTTCTTTTTCCACTGGCTTTTTTGGGTAGTTTGGGCATATTCAGCTCTGTAGGGATAAGTTTTGCGATTGCTTCGATTTTTTCATTGGGGATAATGTTGCGTAGAGAATTCTCACTAGGCTTTCGGATGGATAATAGATTTTTGAGGGACTCTTTTAGATTTACGTTTTGGAGCTACCTCTCAAATCTCCTACAAACAGCTCCAACTTTCCTTCTACCAATTATCGTCTTAAATTTGCTTGGGGAAGTTGAAACCGGAAAATATTATATAGCATTTATGATAGGAAGTCTTGGAATGGTAATTCCCACTGCATTAGGAACCTCGCTATTTGTGGAAGGAAGTCATGGTGAGAACCTGAAACGGAATGCGATTAAAGCTGCAAAAACAAGTATTTACATGCTATTTCCTCCAATGGCATTTCTATTTTTCTTTGGTAAATTTATTTTAGGACTCCTCCGACCAGAATATATTGATGCCATTGGGTTGGTTAGAATAATCATCCTCTCAAATTTTTTAGGTGTATTATATGTAATTTTTATTCCAATACAAAAAGTCAGAATGCGAGTTAAAAGCACTGCGATGCTAAACGGTATAAGGTTTATTTTTATTCTTTTATTGAGCTACATTCTCATACCTAATTATGGCATTGTAGGAGTAGGTTATGCGTGGACTGGGACTTACTTGATTGTAGTGGGTGTCATGTTGGTTGTAGCAAGAAGAGATGGATGGTTCTGATACGCATAATACAAGCTCAATGGAAAGATATCGGCAGGTAAACACTGAGCATCGACGACGCGATTGGAATGCTGGCCAAAGCCGGATATGTGGTTCAAAAGAGAAATATGGATGGGAAGGAGGATAGCTCGAAGACTTCCTTTCTATATGTGCTTTCATGGTAAATAAGGGGATAATGAAATGAGGGATGTATTATTTGTCAAAGGTGGCTATCCGCTAAGCGGATCTGTTAATTTATCTGGATCAAAAAATGCGGCACTTCCAATAATCGCAGCATCTTTATTATGTGAGGAACAGGTCAAGCTTCGCAATATTCCCCGTCTTAATGATGTATTAGTATTAATCAATTTAATAAAAAAATTAGGGGCTACTATAGAATGGAACGATAGATTCTTATCTATATGTGTTGAAGATAACTTAAAAACTACGATTGATGAGACTGCTAGGCTGATTAGAGCATCAATTTTGCTCGCAGGACCCATTTTAGCCAAAGAAGGATCAATAAAGATACCTTTTCCAGGAGGATGCAATCTTGGATTAAGGGGCATTGATCTTCATCTAAAGGCTTTTAGAGCACTGGGTGCTAAAATAATAGTGAGAGATGATTATATACAAATGACTTCTTCAGGCCTAAATGGTGCTAGAATTGAATTACCTTTTCCAAGCGTTGGAGCGACTGAAAATATAATCATGGCTTCGGCATTAGCAAGGGGAACTACAATAATATCTAATTGTGCGAAAGAACCTGAAGTAGCAGATTTAGGATTCTTTTTACGACGCATGGGTCTCAATATTAGTGGTATTGGATCGGATATAATAACGATCAAGGGATGTGAGAGGCTAAAAGGATGTGATTATTCGATAATATCAGACAGGATTGAAGCGGGTACGTTTATTAGTGCTGCGTTAGCAACGGGTGGTCATATAAAAATTAATAACATATCTCATAAATACATGCGTTGCATATTAGAGAAAGTTAAAGAGGTAGGCGGAGAAATATCATATAATACTAATTCTTTGGAGGTATCTTCTAATAAACGAATTCATCCAACAAACATGGTGACAGGACCATACCCAGGATTTCCAACTGATCTTCACCCAATATTTGTTCCATTGCTATCTCAAGCTAACGGGGTAAGTAAAATAACAGAAACAATTTATAATAATAGATTTCAATATGTCTTTGAGTTGAATAAACTGGGTATCAATTCTTATATCGATGGTACTACTTTAGTCATAAATGGGCCAAGTAAGATTATAAGTGGAGAATCAACTTGTACTGATTTAAGGGGGGGTGCAGCGATTATTATAACAGCCTTATTAGCAGAAGGAACTACGATAATTAAGAACATTTATCAGATAGATAGAGGATATGAATCTATAGAGAAAAAATTAGAGATATTAGGTGCTGCGATATATAGAAGATCTAGAAAAATGTGAGCTAGTATTGTAGAACTTAAGGTTGGGTCGGAAATGGTATTACGCATGGGGCATATACTAAAAACTAATAATATTAAAGTACTATATGTTTTATTATTCTTTTTATTATCAATTAATATCATATATGTATCATGTAATATCTCTAGCGGATATGAAGTATCTATTTATTCATCGACACCATTTTATATCTGGATTATATTTCTATTAATTTTTCTTATTAATTATGTAATTATCATAATCTACGCCTATTCTGATGAGCTGCTTCCGCGATTTCTTATAATCTGCATGTTCTTAATAAACTTGCTTTCTTTAGCAACCATATTTTTAATTCCTGTTATCCGGAGTTACTTTTTCTATGGATCTGACGATTCTATGACGCATGCAGGATATATCTTGGACATTATGTCGACGGGGAGAATAGGCGAATCTAATTTTTACCCAATGGCACATCTATTAGTAGCTATTTTGACATTTGTATCTGAGATTTCATATGTTGATATTATGAAATGCTTTCCTGCGATGGTTTCCATTCTGCATATAATTATTTTAATAGTATTTACTAGGGCCTTAATTGTTAATCACAAAAAATTACTCCTACTTTTTATTTTATTTAATATACCCCTGCATCTAGGTTTCCATACTTACTTTACTCCGTATGGGTTAACAGCACTTTTAATGCTTCCATTAATATTGTATACATATATCCTCCATCTAACTAGATCATATTTAAATTTTACATTTATTTTTTTAGTTTTTCTAGTATCTATTCCGTTTTTCCATATCTTGATTGGATTCGTTATTATATATCTATTTGTTATGCTGTATTTTTTGGGATTTTTTATAAAACATAAATCATATCTTAATATTAAATTACCAACTAGTTTGGATCTCGATAAATCTTATTTGCCAATTCTAATACTAACAATAACAACATTCTTATGGTTTATTAACTCGACACATTGGGGTGGCTCTGTTAGAAAAGTAGCAAGATTCCTAAGTGAATCTACCGGAATTCTGCCAGTAGACAGAGCTGCTGGACATATTTCGTCTGCTGCGAATTATTATACTTCTTCTGAATTAGCTATCGTCTTTATAAATTGGTTCGGAGCTTATATATTAATTGGTATTGTCGCGTCCTTGTTCGCTATATATGCTCTGAAGGATTTAGAATCTACTACATTTTCAGAAATGTTATTTCTATATATATTCATTATTAGTTTTATACTAGTGCTCATATTATTTTTTATTTTTCCTACTGGTGTTGATCCAAATAGGCCCTTACGACTCCTAGCTTTGCCGATGCAATTATTCGTAGGCATAATGCTTTTTAAAATAAAATATTTAAAATTTCATAAATTAGCTTTTATTTCTATATTAATTTTGATTTTCATCTCTACATATGTTTGTATATTTAACGTCCATTATTCTCCATCGCTATTGAGACCGAATCAGCAAGTTACATATATGGAATATTGTGGGATGGAATGGCTTTTAACTTATAAAGACTTGAAAATATCGCATATTGGCATTACTACTAAAAATCGCTTTCTTGATGCAATTTTAGGCTCGTCTATAGCGTCTGAACGCAAAGACTTTCCGAAATCATATCTAAACGAAAGTTATGTTGGAGATAACTTTAAAAAAATTAGGAATAACGAATTGGAATCAGATAGATATTTAACAATATCTTATTTTGATGAGATCTTACACATAACAATCTGGGAAAAAACGAAACGGTTCAATATCTATGATTTTAAATATATATATTCCAATGCCAACATTCTTAAAATCTATGACAACGGCGAGTTTAAAATTTTGCTACTTTTTAAGCAATAAGGCATAAATGCGTTCTATTTGGGAAGAAACTTCATTAATATCTAACTGCATAGAATGAAACTTACCTCTAATTATGGCGTATTCATATGTCTCTCTATTGCTTAATATTTTCTCTATTTCTTTTGCTATATCTAAAGAACTATAATTATCTTTACATCCTCTACCACTAAAATTATGATATTTAATAATATCCATATTATTCTCTAATGAAAAACTAGAAAGACCTCCTGGGCTTACAAATATTACGGGCTTTCCTGCTGCCATTCCTTCTATTGCTACTCGTCCCGCGCCTATTACAATATCGGATTCATATAAATATCTCTTTATTTTATTAGGCTCTACCTCTCCTATTACATTAATTCTCCGGTTAGATTCTTTTGATAATTTAACTGCAAAGTCTCTCACATATTCTGACTTTTGTCCACTCCCGATTATTGTCAGATCTGCTGATATATCTTTATTAAGATATTTTAAAGATTCGATAACCTTATACGTTGCATCGATCTTATCATCGTCAAGTCGCGAAATATGTAGTAGTTTTTTATCAGCTAATGAGGATTTTATTTTTTTATCATACTCGTCGAGTTTAATTCCATTATATATTACATGAATCTTATCTGACTTTATATTGAAACTATTCATTAAATACGCTCCAATTTCCCCTGAAATTGCAATTATTGCATCGAAATGATTACTTATTAGCTTCAAAGTCAAGAAGTGCAATCTCTTAACCTGTGAAACATGATGAGTGTATATTATCGGTTTTTTCAAAAATCTAGATATTGCATATGACAAAATTGCAGCGGAAGATGGTCCATGCACATGAATAATATCGATATTTTCTTCTTTAATAATCGAGTTTAGCATCATAAAAGATTTAAAATACTTCATTATATTTTTTATATCTACCAATTTTGTTGTAATAAACACAGGAACCACACAGTGCTTTATGCCCTTGATATGTAATAACTCACCTAAATATTTATTTGATGATACGACAACTACCTTATGACGTCTCAATGAGAGTTCTTCAGCAAGCGTAATGACATGAGTCTCAACGCCACCAATACTCCTTGCATTTAATATCATTAGTATATTCATCTATACTACCTCAATATCTGCCGCGTTTGATACGTACGAGAATGGTTACTATCGATCATTGGTAAGCCCACTACTCATCTGTGAAGCACTCTCTACCTTGACTCTCACTCTGTAGGGAATATACCCAACCCAAGTTTTCCTTCTAGGTCTCGAACAACAGATCTGCAGGAGAAATCTTCCTATTCAGCTTCCGCCTTTTTGAGCATTTCTTCAAGCTTGCAGTAAGCGTAGAGGGAAAGGAAGGATATGAACACGTGTCCGAACACGCTTTCGTCATCCTGCAAGTAAAGCCTATCTGCATCAAGAACAATCTTGTAAGCATCAAACAGCTTTTCTACTCGATCTCTTTTCTTGTATAGTTCGTACATTTCCTGCACAGGTATATCCTTGCTGGACAGAATTCCGAATTTGAGAAAGGATAGCTGCACCCATTTCGATCCCGCCAGACTCGGTGGACTTGCTACCAGGAATGCTATTGCATCGAGATTCTTCCCTTAACCGATGACCAATGAATAATTCTCATGTGAAACCATTCGCCCCAACTCCCGTCCCCTTCTCCGCCCCCGGGCGACCTCTTCGCATCCCGCCTATTCCCCGCATACAACCCGATCCCGAAGGGATCGGACGCATACCATCCGAGAAGCCCCCTCCCAAAATAAATCCAACAATTTCGAGAAAGTCAGAAGAAGCGACACAAACGGCAGAATACCCCCCGAGCCTCCTATCATCAGATCAATTCGGCCCGGAGGATTCCACCATCCGAGAGGACGACCGCCCGCCCGGAAGGGTCCTATTTTCAGCAAAAGACCGGTTCGGCCCCACACCTCAAATACCTTTCGATCCCGGAGATCTTCGAGTTTCGATCCCTGAGATCTCCACCATTTGATCTCGGTGGGATTCACTTTCGATCCCCGAGACGTCCGAGTTTCGATCCCGGCGATTCCCGCCCCCCCAGGGCGCGACCCCTCGCCGGCCCCCTCCCGAAAGTCGGCCCTCGAAGGATGGGGGCCGAGATCGCCCGACGATCGCCGACCGCCCCCACCACCACCAGCCGTCCGCAGGCGCGACCCTCTATCGGAAAGCCGCCACCCCCAGAAGCGCCCGACGCCCCCAGCTCTCCCCGCCACCAATCGCCAGCCCAATCCAGAAGTCCTGGATCCGACCAATCGAAAAAGCCCACGCCCCAGGATGATCCAGATCAGAAGAAAATGCCCTCGGGATATCCGTCGGCTCCGCCCCCGCCCCTCCCGGCGGGAGCCGTCCAGGGCGGGAGCCGTCCACAGCAGGATCCGTCCACAGCAGGATCCGTCTACGGTGCCGGAGGGGCCCGCCGATCCTTTGGGCGGAGTCGAAGATGTGGGGGCGTCGAAGCGGTCAGAGGCTGCCCTTCTCCCCCAGGGCCGACAACACTCTCGCCGCGGTCCGCCTCTATCCGGTCGAGGCGAACGTCGAGGGCGGCGCGGCCGGACCGGCTCGCCGGAGGGCTGCGGCGGAGGAGGCTGCGGCCCCCGTTTGCGGAAAGAGCGGTGAAAGCTATCGATTATGCCGTCCCGAGGTCGAAAGGCGGTGAGCAGAGGCGGCCGGTCGGGGTCGAATATGAAAAGAGCCTATGCCCCAGGCCCTCCGAGGATCCCCTTCTTCCCCAGGGCCGACAACACCCTCGCCGCGGTCCCGCCTCCATCCGGCGGAGGCGGACGTCGAGGGCGGAAAGGTCGATGGGCTCCGACCGACATCCTCACATGGCAGAAGAGTCTACTATAGGTGAGATATGCAACGAGTCGAGATCATCGCTTCCGGACGGGTCCAGCGGGTCGGCTTCCGGGACCTGGTCGAAACGATTGCCCAGGACCTCGGCCTCTCGGGGACCGTCGAGAACCAGAAGCCCTACGACGTCAGGATCGTGGCCGAAGGGGAGGAGAGGGCCCTCCAGGCGTTCGTCGAAGGCCTCAAGGTGGAGAGAGGACAGATCCGGGTCAGGGACCTGGAGGTCCGATGGTCGGAGGCGACCGGCGAGTTTCCCTACTTCCAGATCCTGAGAGGAGA